>ULTF01009006.1_pt1 | contig 27337 bp, 24 predicted proteins | sample 1957371 | NCBI WGS metagenome assembly ULTF01 (sample SAMEA4835727, study PRJEB28245) | human gut metagenome | biome: gut microbiome; material: fecal sample | place: Denmark | collected 2008
CCATCTGCCTGAACAATACGAATACCATCCAATGAAGCAAGAGTCAGATTGCCCAGACGCTCGGTCTGTCTCGCAATACCGTTTCTGCTTTATTGGAAGAGTGCCGACAAGCTGGACTTATAAAGCCTCAGGCAAAGGGCTATGAGCTGACGACGGATTGCTTTATCCAGCCAGCCATTAAGCAGACAGAGGCTGCCATTTATAAGGAACTATGCGATTTCTGTAAAGCCAAAGGAGTGGCAGCCCCCAAACGAAACAAGGTGGCATTATCGGTTCTGCTTACAAAGTACAATGCCGCAGGTGTTCCGAGTACGGAGCCGATAAGTCTAACTTACCAGCTCAACAAGCGGTGAATGCAATTACCCGAGAAGGTTTCCATTCCCTACTTTATAAAGGTGCTCGATATGCAGGAACAGTATCGGAAGGTGGTGGAGAAGAACAAACAGAGCCAAGAGGTGTTAGGAGGGTTTGAGTTTTAGAAGCATTTTTCTAATTTTGTTAGAAAGGCTTTAATAGTATGAATAGCAAGCAATATATTCCTAACGTGTTTCATGGCAAATGGAGATTTCCAGAAAAGGATGAATTCAGACAGCAATTCCGCGAATATCAAGAATGTATGGGGACATTGTATTACGATGAAAACAAACCCATAAAATTAGAGGTATATCATGAACCCACACAAGGAGTTATTGCCCGCATGGATGGTTACTACGATACAATATGGGGGAAAGATGCAAATGGGTATAAATTTACACTTTTCAACGTAACTATGGACGATCCTATAAAGGATAACACAGTTGTAGACATTTCAAAGTTTGTATTTACCATCAATTGTCTCATATTGGGTCGTCATGTTAAATCAATGAATGAACCGATATTCGATATTTGCACGGTAAAGTTTCCTTACCTAAAAAATTGGGCATTTCAAGATAATCGCAAGGAAGCGCGTAATGGCAAACTCATTTCATGCACACTTGATTTGCGGAAAGGCGATCCGTTTTTGGAAACAGAAATTGAAGATGGAATCAAAATAGCTTTAGTGCCTTATTCGGAGTATATACCTGCACGCTACGATACAACTATTACGCAAAATACATATTTACGAATCTCTACCAATAAACCTATTCCAACGAATAGGCTGATGCAACTTGTTTTTGAGTTTTCTCAATTTCTATCTATTGCGCTTTTCAGCGATCAATCGCCTTGCAAGATAGAGTTGAGAATCCGACAAGAACCGAGAAGATGGGCATTTCTTTTATATGAAATAGACACATCCACAACTCCTTATGAAGTGCCATTAGTTAAATATAATAAATTGGCAGACAAAGTGCCTTTGATGTTATTTGCATGGCATGCAAACTTTGAGCAGTTATCACCTATCTGTAATTATCTGATTCGGTCGTTACGATATAACCGTTTTTTCGATGCTCCCGATTTTCTAATCATAGCACAGGCTTTAGATGGTTATTACAAACGATTTATCAACAAAAAGGATGGGAAGGATATCAGACAATATAGACAACAAATTGAGAAATTATTAGATTATTTCAAAGGAGTTGAGTTATTGAAAGAGTGCCAAATCAACGCTGAAGTATTAACTCAAACTCGACACAAGTACTCACATCTAATTCCTGAAGACGACAAGAAAGTCAGCAAAGCTGTCTCGGGTGAAGATTTGTATCATCTGACACAAAGATGTATCATCTTATTGACCTGTTGCATTTTAGATAATATTGGATTAACAACGGAAGAGATCAATATATGTTTTGAGAGTTCTGCCGTACAGCAAATTGCCTGTAAACTACCTCCAATATTTGATTAAACATCTTATCGATTAAAAATGGAGAAAGAAAGATTAAAATATTATGCAACTGATAATTGTGTAAAAGAGGTTGCCGAGAAATATGTTGATGAATACGCCTGCTGGGATTTAGAGGAGATATGTAAAAAGAAACAAAAAGGAAGGACTTTTATAATGATAGAAGATGCTCCTTCGCAACAGAATCCTATAACAACATTCAGAATTGAGAAATGTTTTAATGAATTTTTTGGAATAAAATATATTAGTCCATTTAAGGTGTTATTAACACAAATTCAAATTAGTTTACATACATGCACATATATCTTACCAAGATTATTTTCTAAAAATAGTGATGTGGCCTTACAAGATCCTCCTTTTAGGTTGGTAAATGAGATATATTCTACTCAATATATTGGACATAAAATCACATGTCTGACGTTAATGATAATGGCATTGGAATGCTTTGTGAATGAAAATATTCCGTCAGATATTAACGAGGGATACGATAAAAAAGGAGAAAAAAAGGATAAAGATTATATTGAACGTAACTATGATTTAAAATCCAAGATGCAAATAATAATGAAATACAATAAGATTGTAGACCCCCGATATACTACTTTAGTCTCTACAATAATTCCATTACAAAAATTACGAAACGATTTTGTTCATTTAAAATCAGATAAACCTAATTCTCTGCATGATCCTTGCGTAAATTGTTATGACAAGGTATTAAGTATGGATTTAAATTTAATGTTCAATAAAATCAAAGAATACGTAAAATTAGTTAATCCTAATGCTGTTTTAGATTAGTTGATGGTCTATGCCCCCTTGTTCAATTTTGAACATGAATCTCGGAGAGTAATACTAACATTTGATTTATTCCACAATCCGCATAGCTTCTGAATCCGCAATAGCCTTACAGGCGATATTTTGCTTGGTTTTGAGTAAAGATTGGTTTATATTTGTCTTGCTCTGGAAAGAGAAAACGCAATAAAATTCAACGATATGAAAACAGCAGGGATTATTCTCTTCAGTTGTGTTATGCTGGCCTCATGTTCTTCCCGCAACAGCAACAACAAGAGCAAGCAAGCCGAGACTACACCCCAAATTGAAACAGCAGCTTCACAAGAGGGAACGACAGGCCTTCAGGAGATGGATTTGTCGTATCCTGGGAGCAATATATCATTTACGGTAAAAGTAGAGGATAAAACCCTCCTTATACAGCCTTCTGGGTTGAGTGTCACCAACGAGGCTTTCAAACACGACATTACAGGCTATACCGTTACAAATGCGGAAATCGGCGATTTGAATGTGGATGGCTATCCAGAGCTATTTGTTTATCTGACATCCGACGGAAGTGGCAGCTATGGCAAGTTGATTGGCTATTCAGTAAACAATGGCAAATCGGCAAGTCAGGTTTATCTGCCAGATGTAGCAGAAAACAAGGAGCTCAACCAAGGATATATGGGCCATGACCAGATGGCAATCGTGGAAAATGCATTTTGCCAGCGTTTCCCCATCTACAACGAGACTGACAGCAACGCCAATCCGACCACGGGAAAGACTCGGCAGATTCAATACAAACTGGTTGATGGCGAAAGCTGCCGAGTTTTGCAAGTGGACAAGGTCTTGGAGTTTTGATTTGATAAAATAAATTAACGCATTCTTCTGCTTACATACATACACCCCGTAAAACACCCCTCCCCCTATTCGGTTTGGAAAACGAATTTCGGGGAGGAATTTTTTTGTGGCTGATTATCGGAGACTTTTTCAGACAAACAACAAAAGCAACAGACAGATGATGAGTGTATTTATTTATTCATCATCTAATTTGTAGCTTTATGCAATTACGTCCATCCATGCGCCGTGCAGCCAAAATGAGGCTGGCACTGGCTGGAGCCTCGGGGTCAGGCAAAACCTACTCATCGCTCCTCATTGCTTACGGCATGACCTCCGACTGGTCCCGTGTTGCCGTCATCGATTCCGAAAACGGTTCGGCCGATCTCTATGCCCATCTGGGCAATTATCAGGTTCTCACCCTGCCCGACTACTCTCCCGAAACCTATATCGAGGCCATCGGTATCTGTGAACAGGCAGGGGCAGAAGTTATCGTCATCGACAGCATCTCCCATTGCTGGGATTACCTGCTCGATTTCCACGCCAACCTGCAAGGAAACTCCTTTGCCAACTGGGCCAAGGTCACACCCCGTCAGAATGCCTTCATCCAACGCATTCTCAACTCCTCGTGTCACATCATCTGCACCATGCGTTCCAAGCAGGATTATGTCCTCTCGGACAAGAACGGCAAAATGGTGCCCGAGAAGGTGGGCTTGAAGGCCGTGCAGCGCGATAACGTGGACTATGAGTTCACCGCCGTGCTGGACATCGCCATGAACCACAAGGCCACCACCTCCAAAGACCGAACGGGGCTCTTTACTGGGCATCCCGAGTTCACGATAACTCCTGCCGTGGGGCAAGCCATCCTCAAATGGTGCAACCTAACGCAGCCCGCGCAATCGAATCCCTCCACGCAAAACCTCCACAGCCATGCTTCCTGCCTTTCAGCCTGAACCCGAATTTGCCGCAGGGTTGAATCTTCCCGTGGAGGAGGCAACCATTGTAGAGGAGCGTCCCGCAACTCCGATTGTATCGCTCGGAACCGCACCGCGTACTCGTCACTTTATCGAGGCCAACACCAAGCCTGTCGATATGGCCCACCTGAAGAACGATTGTGTCGTTCCCGTATTCAGTAAGGACAACGAGGTGACGATCTCCCACCAGAGTTTTATTGAAACGGTATTGGGTGCTGCTCACCGTATGTTTCCCCAGGAGTCCATCGACACGCCCGATATTGTCGTTTCGCATATCATCAAGGGACGGATTCCCGAGGCTATTCACAAGCCCGTGAATCAACTCTTGGAGACGGACAAGACCATCTATTACGAGCGCATGGCCTTCTGCTTTGAGGTTCCCTCGATTTACGAGGAGGTGGCAGGCAATCGGTTGAATCTTTCGATTGGAGGGGTAAGGGCCTATAACCACGAAAACCTCTATTCGAAAAAGACGGTCGAGAAGTTCAAGGTCTTCATCGGTTTCAAGAACCTTGTCTGTTGCAACCTCTGTGTATCGACCGACGGATTCAAGCGGGAGTTGCGGGTAATGAGTGTGCAGAACTTGTTTGAGGCTTCGTTGCAGTTGTTCCAGCAGTACGATGCCGAACGGCATATTCGACAGATGGCAGCCCTGCAACGTCAATCGCTCAGTGAACACCTGTTTGCCCAGCTAATCGGCAAGGCACGGTTGTATCAATACCTGCCCACCGTCGAGAAACGACAACTTCCAGCCATGGAGTTTACCGACTGCCACATCAATGCCGTGGCAAAGGCTTACTACATGGACGAGCACTTTTCCAGAGGGGACAATCCCGAGATTGACTTGTGGAAGGTCTACAACCTCTTTACGGGAGCCAACAAGTCCAGCTACATTGACACCTTCCTTGACAGGTCGCTGAATGCAACGGAACTGATTGCAGGAATCGATCGGGCCTTGGAAGGAGATACCGAATACAGCTGGTTTGTCGAGTAACGCTTTACAGAGAAGAATACCCTTGCTGTCTTATGACGGCAGGGGTATTTTCTTATGCTCTAAAACAAAGCGTACTAATATATAGCGAGATAGCTATATTATTCACAATCTATACATTACGATTTGCCGTAAAATCTGCAACTTACGGATATGGAATTTATGCTGATATAAAGTCGGAATCCGTGGTTTTCAGGATTCTGAAAAGCAGAATTTCAGGGTTTATGCAGGCGTAAAGTCTATTTTTAACTGCAACAGCTCCGAGAAATCGGAAAGATGTTTTACTTTTCAGTTTGTTTGCCTATCTTTGTAGGACATACGAACAAACACGGAGAGTGTAGCTCATTCCTTTAGAGTGAACGTAGGAAATTCAATCTGAAGAGGGAATTGGCGAACATCTTGCCGCGTCATATCCATTCGTGGGTATAGGCGTGGGGCTGTTGCTTATTTTATCTTCAAGGTTTCCTACGACCTACTCTAATGAAATAAGTTTTCGGCACCACGCTTTCTGCTTTTATAAATCAAACAAGATGAACCGTCGTTCAGGTGCTGGAACGACAAACCTAAACTTATTGCAACCATGAAAAAGTTGTTCTTGCTGATGGCCCTGTTTGCCACAACGGCGTTTGTTGCTTGTTCCGATGATGACGACAACACACAAATCAATCTGGAAGAACTCGTCGGAACATGGCGTTACATGCATTCTGTCGGTTATGAAATCGACGGCAACGCCAAGGACGAATGGGACGAGGACATGACGAACGCACAAATCTATTTCGTCTTCAATGCAGACCGAACTGGGTCCTATAAAGAGATGGATTCATCGGAAAGTATCGACTATTCCGTATCATCCAACAACAAACTGACGGTTCGATATACACAATATGGTGATCCGCAAACTTTTACCATTAAGGAACTGACGGCATCGACCCTTAAGTTGGAGTATCATGAAAAGGGTGATGGCTGGGAGGAATACGAACTCAAGACATTCAGCAGACAATGAAATCTCTTTTGAGAGTTGTTGTTGCCATATCTGCGGCCATTTTTATATCATCTGCATGTTCTGACGAGGATGCATATTATTTGACGGTTTCTCCTTTATCCGTCCATTTTACAGCAAAGGGTGGGACCGAAGAGATAACAGTTTCCAGCAATGGATATTGGACCTATCAGTGGAATGACAAAATACCCGATTGGGTTGGAGTTGATATTACAAGTACAGGGTTGCGCATAACGGTAGATGAAAATACCGACAAATCATCCCGTACTGCATTTCTCCTTATTTTCAAAAGCGTGGAAAGTCTACAAGACACTTTCAAAACCGTAATGGTGGAACAATGGGGAGAGAATGAATAAAAAGACAGACTTGGATAGGCGGTCTATACTTACCGTTCTGTCCAAGTTTGTTTTTATATTATTTGCATATCTAAAAAATTTTGGCTATATTTAGAGAAATATTGTTGATAACAACTGCTACATTATGGAGAAAAAAGAGAGATTATTTGCTGCAATCTATAAAGCTTTGAATCGTTATGAGAAAGATGGCATAACAATTACCGCTATTCACTCTCATCCAGAAATCACATCTCATCTTCCCATTGACAAAGATGATTCTTATATGGAAGAATGGGAAGAAGTAACCGTAAATCTTTTAGTCAAAGGGAGAAAGGCTAACAAAGAAAATGACGCCTATATTGAAAGTAATTACAGAATAGAAAACGCAAAATTTAATTTAACTTATAATCCGAACGATAAAAGTTTCAAGGCTGAGGTAAATATGATCTTATCCATTTCGATTTTTTGATTTTAATCCTTTGCTGGTTCTTCTATGAACTTAGATATATTTACGTTAGAATCAAATATTTAGCCTTGCTATGAACTTTGAATATATGAATAAATCTATGATTATAGATTAACAAGCGGGTACGGAATATTGGCCGATATAAAATTACTAATGTAGACAAATCCTTGATGAAATAGTCTTTTGTAAGATACAGCAAAGACACTTTCATTCATTCTAATAGAGTTCTACTACTTCTTTGAACTCGATATAAACCTTACCCAAGATATTATAACGATTAAAAGGTTTTCTGCAGATAGGATTCAACTCCTCAAAAGCCCCATCAGAGGTCCTACATCGGAAGATTTCCGAACATTCTTACCATGCCACCATGCGGATACACACTCAATCTTTTTGAAGCGCATATACACAGTGATACGATTGTGCTCAACTATACAGGACAGGATGGAACCAAGAAAGAGTTTCGCTTCTTACTTGCTGGCTTCAATGGAAAATATCTGGAACAGGTTGTATAATACAAAAGCATCTAACTTTTTCCGAGAAAAGGCTTGGATAAAATGTTGTTCTTTTTATGTTTAATTATAAGAAACATATGCAATATAAAGATTACATAGAAGAGCTTCCAAGCAAGCTTTATATTTATTATAAATTTAATCCTGAATATAATGTAAAAAGATTATCTGGTGAGGTTTTTTTTCATCTCCCTTGAGATTTAATGATTTATTTGATTCTCAATTGGCTTGTCGTAATAATTCTTCAGATATTAATCAAGAAAAGCTTATTAGGAAACTTCGTGAACTTGGTTTTTCTGAACAAAAAGCAGTAGAGAATGCACGCAAACTTCCCACTTGTTCCACAGATTCTGATTTGTTTCATGATGTATATCATCGACAATTAGAACGTTGTGGAATATTATGCCTTACCACTACACCCTGTAATCCCTTGATGTGGGGACATTATTCTCGAAATGAGGGGTTTTGTATCGAATACGACACATATAATCTTGAAAAATATATTACATTCGGATTTATTGATAATTTGCCCAATGAGCTCATTAGTATTCATATTGAGCGAGGGTATGATCAATTCCCCCGAAAAGACGATAGTAAAACCCCAAAAAGAATAAATCATACTAATGAGTTGTTCACAAGTACAGATATAAATGAGATTCACAATTCATATTTAAAACAAACCTTAAAAGACGACAATAAAATTCTGGCATTCATAAAGAATATATATCTAAAAAGAATTTTTGTTAGAAAAGTTAAATATGTTAACACTCTTGATGAGATAGCCCGACTTTATTTACCGATACTAATACTCAAGAGTCTCAAGGAAAATATTATACAAAGTTGAATTGTTGGGAATATGAAAACGAGTATAGAATCATCTTGTCATTAGGTGGTAATACCTCTATTCAGTTGCCAACCGATACGATAAAGCGCATAATTTTGGGATGTAACATTTCAAATATAAATATATGTGAAATATTATCTATCATTGAAAAATTGTCACCTCTTCCTACTTTATGCAGGTTGTATAAAGATGAACATAATGCATTAGATATTAAAGAATTAAACGTTCAATGTTTGGTTCAAGAATATCAAACTCTTACTGCTAAATTTACAAATTGAGAATGTTTAAGGAGTATGTTTTATATTTTCCATAATGATTATATATCCCCAAAGATTTTCACCTAATTCACTTATTGTTTAACCAACCGTGGTTTTGCATCCGTGTAAACTGCCGTGTAAACCGTAGATATTAAGTTGCTGCAATCTCCTGTCTAATAGATTGTTAATGGCGATTTGTAACGTCTGGGGGGCGTGTGGTCGCTGGTTCGAATCCAGTCACCCCGACTGAAAAAAAGGCTTGACAATCACTTGATTGTCGAGCCTTTTTCGTTTTTCCACCAGCCCTTCGCCGCTGCCGTGGAACACAAATGGAACATGGAAGGCTGCAATACGCAGAATAATTTATTCTACTATTGGATTTAAGAGATTGATTGATTTAATAATATGATTCCAGCTTAGGGGTGGATACGCTTTTCCGCAGTCCATGATGGCTTGGGCCAAATGATCATTATTAATATTTTCAATCTTGAAGGTTAATTTTGCTTTATCTGTGTCGTCAGTCTCGACAGGATTTATAGTTTGGATTGGGGTAGAGGCACTTTTTGAGTAAAAGTAAAATAATTCACCCAATCCCCATAAAGAAGCAGTTCGAGAATGGTGAGATGCGCTGTTAAATATGTGATATGGGAAAATGTCAGAAATCAATTGTGCAAGCTCGTTGAGTGATAATTGTTGATTAATGATTTTATGATAGCTGACCGGATTTGTTGTCCTAATGCATATCAATATAAATGTTAATTCTGGGAATATATAATGATCATCTTGACAAGAACAAAGAACTAATCGAAAATGGACAAAGAGCTTTTCGATTTGCCGTAAAGAGTAGTGCTGAGCAATTATGATTTCAGAAGCAATTTGCAAGAACCGTTTTTTATCGTCACTAAACTGATATCGAGCCCGTTCATCTTGATTAAAGAAATCTTTGAAATCGAAATAATCGTATAGGTATTTGCAGTATGAATTAATGTCGGGTTGGGGTAGTTGATATTCTACATCGATAAATCGTCGTAGATATTCTTCTGCATTGATGCGATCGCTCCCATAATGGCCTCGGATTGAATTGCATAGTTGTTCTTTGTCAATGGATAATACAAAAACAATACCTTTAATGGAGAAGAAGTGTTTAATCCGTTCCAATACTTCCACTGCATAATCTGGCCGGCATCTGTCTAATTCATCGACAATAAAAATAAGAGGATGATCGAGGTTTGATTTTTGGATAAAGTCAGATAGTATTTTGCGGAAACTAATTAACTTTTCTTGTTTTTGATCGTATTCCAAAACTTCCTTTCGAAAAACCTCTGAACCGGCGGCAGAAATCTCTTTGGCAATTTCTGCAAGATCTTCACCTAAGAACTGTTTTGTAGCACATTTTAATAGCGATGGTATTGCCTTCGTTGCTATTAGACTACCAGTTTGTAAGATGGTAGAGAATAAATCCTGAGTTGTACTCGTCGTAATTTTATGAAGTTCTCCTAATAGTGCGACCATAGGATCAGATATGAAATCGTTTTCCCATGCGTTGAAGTAGATCGATTTGATGCCTTGCAGTTCTAAATCGACCTTCCACATCTTTACAAATGTACTTTTCCCGGTTCCCCATTCTCCATTTATGGATAATACGAATCCCTCGGCATATTTTTGTACAATCTGGGTGAGGATATCGGCATCTTCCTTGCGATTAAGTTGGCAATTCTTGAAGGGATCGTCTGATGGAATATCGATGTCTGAATGTTTAAATTTCATAATGCAAAAGATTTGATATAAAGGTATAAAAAAGCGCAATCCTTTGCAATTATAAAATGTTGAAGAGCTGAGATATTATTTCCGTTGGCTCTTTTAAGAAAACTGACCAATCAATAATAGAATCAAAATCGGTTTTTTTATTATTTGAGCGTTACTCCCCCAGACGATATTAGATGATGGCATGAAATCTTGAATTAGGGTTAAAAGTTGCACAATGACATTATAATTCAATTCGGAGTGTGGGTTGTGACATACTTTTAATGCGATGTCATAAGTCGTGTTGAGAGGTAAGATGCTCTTCAGTTCTGAGCGAAGTTGTTGCATTATGGCTGTAATTGATCCTTCGAGGACAATCAACCTACAGTGCGTTGCGTTGTTCAGGATGCGGTCAAAATCTTCCCGTGTTATAGAATTCGGATTATTTCCCGTTGTTTCCCAGATCGAGTTGAGATATTGCCTGATTACTTCTTTGTCTTTCATCGTGTTTGTGCTTTAATGACTCCTTGTAAAGATGAATACGCAACGAGGATGCAAAGTCAGAGATTTTATCTACTGGATTGGCAATTTTCAATAGAAGGCCTATACGTTGGCCCCAATTGGACGGTAAATATTTTTTAATTGAGTTTAGGGTTATATAGGGTGTAATCGCCCCGGAAACGCCTCTATCGGGATTTAACAAAACGACCTGCCGAGTGGCGGCAGGTCGAGGAACGGTCGGGATAAAAGTTGAATGAGGCGGGTGGATGGATAACAACTTACAACTATGGTTTTATCCGTGACCAGAACTGTATACGAATCCTATTCTATTTTACGATAATGGGTTTTAAACTCATATTTGATTTCGTAGGTTTCGTTTAGATCGAATAATGCCCGTTTCAGAATTTTCCCTAAAATAGTCTTTTGAGTTTCTCTGTGTGTATAACGTCTTATGATGGAATCTAAAGGGCGTGTGTTGGCCCAATCGACTTGATTCTCTCCGACTAAATTTTGTGCCGTAAACCATGTGCCTGCGGCGTAATTCTTTTCTCGCAAGCGCCGGATTAGGTAGTCTGCAATTTCTTGGCGGGTTTCAAGTTTTGTTTGCCATGGACAGTATGCTATTTCTTGATGAAGTCCGTTGTCGTCCAAACAAAGTAGTGCCATACCTGAATCTTAAAATTCGATTTCTTCAATAATAGTAAAACGGGAGGACCAGGGTTCTTTATCATATGCAGTTTTACATCCGATGGGAACTCCCAGATAACTATACTTACTGGAACTTCCAAACGAAGAGGTTGAAACATCTGGTGGGGTTGTCGCTTTACAATATACTTTGGTAAATTGTAAAGACCGGTTGTATGAATAAGGGTAGGAGGATGAAACAAATATATCTCGACTAAAAACGTAACTACCTATCTGACTTATTCCGCTGCCGATGGTCAGATACCCATTGAATCCTTCGCAATCGCGAAAAGCGCTGTCTTCAATTGTTGTTACCTGATCGGGAATTACCAGATTGCCGGTAAATCCAGAACATTCGTAAAAGCAATATTCTGGGATGGTAGTTATTCCGGCCCCGAACGTCAGCGTGCCGGTAAATCCAGAACATTTGTAAAAAGCATATGCCCCCAATAAGGTGACGCTGTTGGGAATGTGCAGACTCCCGGTCAAAGTTTTGCATTGGTAGAAGGCGCGTTCGCCAATCGTCTGCAAGCCTTCGGGCAACACCAGATTCCCGGCCAACGAAGAGCACGCTTCGAATGCGGATGCCCGATCGAGAGGACTGTGCCTGGAATTTCTATCGAAGTAATACTGCTTCCCTTAAACGCATTGTCCGGTATGGCTTCCAGATTCAGAGGCAGAATGACTGTTTTAATCGTACTGCTTTTGAAACAACTGGCCGGAATGGTCGTATTGTCGATTTGTGCCAGATCGACCGATTCCAAAGCGGGCATGGTGCGCATGAAGTCGTAGTCGAACGTGTTGAGTTTCCCGGTCAGTTTCAGCCCGATCAGTTTTTCTTTCTCATCCGTGGAAATGTAGTTTTCCAACGTCCCGGCCGTTTCGACATGGACTGTCTTGTATCCCGAAGCCTTTTGGGCGAACAGAATGCTTTGGGCAATCAACCCGCTGTCGTCTTTCAGATTGACGGTCGAGTAACGATAGGTGGTGTTCGGGTTGGCCTGTGCCGTAAAGGTGAGTGTCTCCTTATGGGTTGCCGCGCGTGTTTCAGCTATCGAGAGCCATGTCTGGTCGGCTTCCGGAATCTCTACCGAGTAGGTTACGTTGGTTTCTACCTCGACTTGCACCGTTTCTCCTTCTGCGGCGATTTCCACGGTGTTGGTCGAAACGAGGATGACGCTTTCGACAAAATTGAGGATGCGCATGATGGTGTTCGTCCCTTTGGATACAAAGACCAGCACCCGGCTTGCTCCGAGATCCGCCGACGGGGTTGTGACGATGATTTTTCCGGATCGGTAATCCGTCGGTGAAACCGAGGCTTTATAAAGGTCTTGCGCTACGACTTCAATCAGCGTGTTTTCGTCGGCTCCGGTAATTGTATACTCGATTTCATAGGTTTTGTCCGGCAAAACATTGATCGAATCCGTATTGCCGAATACGATATCCAATGTTTCGGATGCCGTTGCTTTCGGAATCGTAATCGTGCTGTCGTCATTCAAGGTGAATATAACGCTGTCGTCGGTCTCTTCAACATCCTTGAAAATACCTCCGGCCTGCCCCGGTTCACCCGGTTCTCCTTTGTCGCCGGTCGCTTTTCCAAGTTGTGTCCAGGAGGCTCCGTCGTTGTAGGAAACATACCAATACCCATCCTCTATTTTTAACTGAGGAGTAATCCCATCTTTTCCATCTTCACCGGGTTTCCCGTCCTGACCGTCCTGACCGTTTTCGCCGGGCTTGCCGTCCTGTCCGTCGTTTCCGTCCTCGCCGGGTTTGCCATCTGCACCGTCGCGGCCTTCCGCCTGGATCCTGTTGCCGGAATCATCCGTCAACTAGTCGCCGTTCAGCGTCCAGTAATAAACGCCGTCGGTATCCTGCTTTACTCCGATTATCGGCGTTGATCCGTCGTTGCCGTCTTCGCCGGGTTTGCCATCCTGCCCATCCTTGCCGTCCTCTCCATGATAGATGGTGATGGATGCACTTTGGGCAAAAGAGATGGTGTAGCCGATTGTCTCCCCGTCTTTGGTGATGGGGGTAACTCCGGTAATGTAATCATTGTCTTGGAGAGCATTGACGAGGGCTTGCAAGGATGAGATGTTGGTATTCATCTGCTTGCACAACTCTTCGAGTTTGGAGACTCGATTTTCGAGGTCATCCACACGTCCGGTCAAAGCCGAATCGTTGTAGTCGTCGCCGCATCCCGATAAAACCGAGACGGCGAATAAAAAACAAAGAATCTGTTTCATAATATGGCTGGTTTGGTTCGTGTTTATGCTTCGTCTCCTTTTACAACTTTGTTCTGATAATCCATGTATCCGCAGTATTTGCAACGGCGTGTTATTTGCACTCGGTTGTGATGGGCATAATAGATTTGGTTGTCTCGTTTTACCCGTTCGGTTTTTGCCAGTCCGAGAAACTTTTCATCGATCTCCTGCATGGCCCGGAGTTTACCGCAATGCGGACAACGACGAGATGTTATCCAACGGATAATCGAGTATACGATCGACCCGATGAAAAGCAGCAGAATTACGATCCCCCAACCGCTGTCGGAATTTTCTGTGTTTGCATCCGACGATGTTGATAAGGTTGAACTCCGATCCGATGTCTTGGATGTTTCCGATGATACGGAACTCGGGGCTGATGGCTCGGTCGTTGTTGCGGAAGAGCGGGATCCCCGGTCATCGCGGGTTCCGACGGTTTGTGTGGCTCTCTCCGGAGCTGTGTTATCAACGGATCCACGGGAGAGGCTGGCTCCTTCCTCCTGGGGCATTTCCAATATCGGATTTGTCTCGCGGATCTCCTCGGTCTCGACTGGTTTCTGGCTGTCCTTTTTCTGCTGACGTTCCGCTTTACGCTTTTCTCTGCGGTCTTCCCGTTCCTGGCGCCGTTCTTCGCGTCGTTCTTTTCGCTGAACTTTCTTATCCGGCTCCTGGCTTTGTGGCATTGCGGATAAACCGGATAGGGTAAATGAGAAAATCAAGAGTCCGCAAATGATTCGCTTGTTCATAGCAACAAAGGTTGTTGCCATTCGACTCCGGTATGGCGGGATTTGTACAAAAAAGAAAGTGTGGAGTCGTTAGTTTATCTATGCAGAGGCTCTGGTAAAGCCCGAATGTAAATAAACAGATACAATACCCCACACCTGTATAGTATGGGATGACATATCACATACCAATACAGATGATGAGTGTTGTAGCAATCCTTACATTCAGTGAAATTTACCAGATTTCTGCATAAGGATAAAAGCTAAACACTTTCATCAAATATGTACGTCGCTTGCGCGACATACAAAGATAGAAAATGTTTTTTAAACAACACTCTTCGGATGGGGTATTGTAGACATTAAATAAACGAACTGTTGTGACATCTCAATACGCTGTGTTTTTTATGTGCACGGCTGTTACCTTTACGAAAAAGGGATCGGCTATTGCCGATCCCTTGGAATGAATTTGTTGGGAGATTATTTAAAGGTGATGCCATGCTTCAGGCAATAGTAGAAGAACGTACTGATTTCCACAGAGTCATGATGGGATCTGCATCAATTAAACATTTCGTCGCACTCTGAACTATAATAGTCCGGATACTCCATACTTACCAGATGAAAAAGTCGTCGTCCTTCCCTTGCTCCAAACTCGCTGGCCAAAGCTTGCCCGATTGCACGCCATGCATCATAGTCCGACGTGATGTCGATCCTCAAGGTGTTTATTTGTGCGATGCAGGCATAAACTCTTTCTCGTGTCTTGATGTCGACATGTGCTGATCTTTTGTCCCGGCGAGGCTCCTGGCAACCATTTAATCCCAGAAGAAAGTAGGGTCTTGCGTGGGGATTAAAAAACGGGTTGGGATCGTAGCTTGCGACTCGTAATCGGGCAATGTCGCAGCATGAGGGATCGGCGACTAATCCGAATTGCATTTGAAGTTCATTGACGAGTGCACAATATTGGCTTTTGTGCTTTTCTGAGTATGCAATTCGGAAGACAAGGCATAGCCCGTTGCCTCCGATGGAGAGTCCCGCGTAGCTCAGACAGCAGAACGCATCAGCCAATTCCTGTTTGACGAGCTCCCATCGCCCGTTAACTTGGGGATTGGCTTTACCATCAATATCGATACAGACATGGTGGTTGTGCCGTTCGATAAGCCTTTTGGAGCTTCGAGTATCAAAGACCCCTGAGACCGTTACGCAGGGGAGGCTGAACCTCTTTATTTTTTTGCGAATTTCAGGATCTTGTGTTTGGCGGTACCTGGTAACCTCGTCTTTGTACTTCGAACTCAGTAAAAACTCCCATAGAGGGACTGTTTTTATCGGGATCACGTTAACCATATTCTCGAAAAGAGATACTTTGGGAGATGGAATTCCTTCGGGAATCCTAACAACGGTGTTTGTCATTTTATTTTCTATATTTAATAGATTTCTATATTGATATTGGATGCGATTTCTATTTTTATCTCGCTGATTCATAATTTATTATTTTTTAGTTTATGCTCACTTTTTGCCTGCTTTCTGCTTGTTGCGTATCTTGCTTTTGTTGTTTTGTGGCTTGGGTTCTTGTTCATTACCAGCGAGAGGTTTGCTGGCAAAGCGGTCTTTCTTCCGCCTGTCGTATTTTTTTGCGTCAGCGTCAAGCAGCCGTTTCCATCCGACAAAGGATTGCATGATGCGCGACGGCGTATTCTCGGGTGGCAGTTCTCCGTAAAAGGCGTAATTTAATAGGACCTTCAAGGCTCGAAACTGAAGACGTCGAGGTATGTGCTCAATAGCTTCGAAGTAGGATATGAGAAAGACAAAGCCTTCTCTCAACGGCCTTTGATGATGTTGTCCAGATTTTGAGGCTTGTTTGTTGCAGAATTCTTGTAATTCTTTTTCCGACACATTCTCTAACATGTGCCAAGGGTCATAGTTATTCATAATTTTACGTATTTTATAATTTGACATGCTCGTTGCAATATTGTTCGATGGTTGAGGATGAATGGCGTTGCATCCATTCGAGAATCTCTTCCCGGTTGAAAAAGAGGCGACGACCGCCGTGTTCCGGTTTGTGAAACGGAATCTTGCGTTCGCAGGTGAGTTTATACACTGTGGCTGCGCTGTAGCCGGTTAGCCGCGTAACACCTTCTACGGTCAAAACCTCGTTCTCCGGAGTGCGAACCGATGCAGGGTTGCCCAGTGTGCGGTCAATGGATAGAATCTGTTTCAGTTGCCCCACTGTTAACATGGCAATTGGGGTATCATCTGTAAATGGTTTCATCTTTTTATTTTTTTATAATAGTTTCTATCCATATTTATAATGAGCGAACTTTCTTGTGGCCGGGAATGAAAATACCCCCTCGAAACCGCAATTTCGAAGGGGTATTTCCTGAAAATGATGAATCAGACTACCGGATTTCGCCTGTATGGGTCAATAGCATGTCTTGGGGACAGAGCTTTTCAAGAAATGGTTTGAAAATGAGTTCACAGAACTGCATATCGTCTATGTCTGTGCTTTCAAAGAGTTTTTTGAGTATTTTGTATATCCGGCTTATGGTTTGATCCGATGTGGCTCCGATGGCTCTTTTGATGAATTGGATGGAGAGCAGTCGGCGATCCGGGATTTGCTGGAGATATTGTTTGCAGTAATAGAACAGGCTGCCGATGTAGAGCCAGTAGCGAATGTCCGCGCGTGTCCCTTGAAAAATAGTTCCCGTAAAGATTGAAGCGGTTCTTCCACAATCGGAACATCGCAACAGCAATGGGTCTGTTTTCCTTAAAGGATTGTGAAGAACTTTGTTGCAATTGGGGCAATAGGTAGTATGCTTTTCTTTGTAGAACGCAATTGCGGATTCTCTGTGGGGGTATGACCTCAAGAGTGCCTGGTAGCTGAAAGGTACTTTCATAGAATGTGTTTTTTCGTGCATATAGGATGCAGGGTTATGTAATAGCCGATTTTCAGAGCACTTTTGCGGCTTCGTCGATTACCCGGTTGTCAAAACTGTCGAGGTAGACATTGGTGGTTTCCAGGTCGGCGTGCCCGAGCATTTGCGAAATGACCTCACGCGGAACATGGTTGCGCTGCAAGGTCATGGCTGCCGTATGGCGGGAGACATAGCTCGTCAGGTGAAATGCGATTTGCAACTCCTCGGCGAGCATCCGCAGGTATTTCTGATACTTGCTGTAACGTCCCCGAATGTGCATATAGAGCTTCTCATCCGTATATCCTGATCGGGTAATGATCGGTAACAGATAGTCATCCACGGTCGGAGAACCCGCCTGCAGGTTTTCGATCAGTTGACGGATGGCAGGCGTAATTTTGATTGAGATTGGCTTCACATTCTTTTGTCGCTTGATCTTTTGTCGTTTATAGACAATGTAGTCTCCGTCCTCCATATGCTTGATGAGGGAAACGGAGAGCAGAGCCATGTCGACGAACGAGATTCCATAGCAATAGTAGGAAAAGAGAAACAGTTTGCGGGCATATTCGCATCGTGGATCACTGGCCAGAGGCGTTTTTCAGTTTCAAGAGTTCAGAGGCGGGCAGATACCGCTTGTCGGTGGTCTCTTCGAGTTTGGAGATTTCGAATCCGCCCCGACCGAATGGATAGGTCGCCTCGGAACCGACTCCTTCGGCATTGGCTCGATTCAAGATGGTCCGCAAGGCCTTGAAGTAGAATTTGCGGGTATTGCCTCGGCAGCCTCTTTTCTGGAGGAATACATCGAATCCCCGGACATAGCGTAGATCAATATCCGAGAAAAGGCGTTGATCCAGTTTCCGGTCATACAGTTTCAACATATCCTGTGCCTGCTCATAGGTTTTGGCGTTGCCAATGTGTCCAGTCACATGCAGCTCTTCGATACGGGCCGTGAAATAGTCGTCGAATCGTCCCTGCCTGGAGGTGTTAAGGAAGGCGTCCTCAAATTGATTCAGCGTCCAGTCGATGCCTTCCAGTTCGAAACGCTCGATAATCTCACGGGCGCGGACCTTGAATTTGGCCAAGAGTGCGTTGTCTGCTTCACGCTGTTTGTTTTCGGCCTTCTGTTCGACCCCTTTCAGATTACACAGGATGATGAATTGTTCGCCGGCTTCATCCCAATATTGGGGCAGGACATAGAGATTGAGTGCAATGTATTTGCGCCGTTTGTCTTTAGTGACACATAACCGGATGGCATAACGGCCATTTCGGTCAGAAATATCGCGTCGGCGAGGAAAGCGGATGGAATAGGCCATGGCTTCATGACATTTTTAGTTTTATTCGCAAAGGGGGTTATCGAATAGTAATACGACAAGCGAATAAAGCTACTGTCAAAGTAGAATATCGACATCTTCTACTGAAGCACAACCGTGATCCCTATCCAGCGAAAGGTGATACGATCCAATATTGCTGATTAGTCGTAGACTGATGCAAATATATTGTGGGTGTAGCCTAATTTGGTAAAAAACAGGGGAGATATTTATTTTATGGATACGACTTGTATTTTTATAAAAAATCTTGTATTTTTATAAAAAAATATTGATATGGTATGTTGAAATGTAATATTTCTAAAACGGCTATTGATAGGGCTGGTAATGCTCTTGCCAAAGAAAAATTTAAGACGTATGAAGAATGGGAGGCTGCTGATAAAATATTTGATGAATTTAGACAAGCTCATTTACAGCCGTTAACTTCTACAACTATTGCTATCCAAAATTGGTTTAGAGCGGATAATGCTTCGTATATTATAGTTCAAAGATTAAAACGAAAACCCCAAATCCTAAAAAAGTTAAGACGGCTAAATACTCGATTGACGCAATTGCAGGATATTGGTGGATTGAGAATTATTGTAGATCAGAATAGTGATGTCGATAGGCTTATTGAATATATTACAGATAAACTGAAACGACAAACGTCTATTGTCATAAAGAGAACTGTGGATTATCGGAAAAAAGGGCGCGATGATTCAGGATATAGAGCTGCTCATATTATAATGGAAAAAGATGGAGTTTCATTAGAACTTCAAATTCGAAGCCGTATTCAACATTACTGGGCCGAATTGATAGAGCGAACATCTGTGATATATGGATATGTCATAAAAGAACTAGAAGGGGATGAAAGAGTTATAAAATATTTCAAAGAATTATCTAATCTATTTTATTTAATCGAAACCGGCCAACAACCAGATGCTAGTCAAAAAATCGACATTGAACGGAGAAGAATAGAGGCTGAGTCTGTTATTAATGAGTCCGATACAAGAAATATTTTATCAGGCTATATTAATGAAGGTCTTGTTAAAACATTACAAGATAAGGAACGGCGAATCGGTAACTCAAACTTTAATAATTGGGTATTTATTTTTAATTGGAATCAAGGTATATTTGTAGATTGGACAATTGTGAGTCTTGATCCTGATGAGGCAATTAAGAGTTATGTCGAATATGAAAATAAATATCCGGCAGATAAAGGTTTCGAGGTCGTTTTAGTTGGAACTTCTTCTGTCGCTAATGTTCGAGAGACTCATAGCCATTATTTTGGGCTTGCCCAAAAAGAAAATATCTTGGAGACTTTGAATGAGTCTATTGTTGGCTTTTCAAATCAAATGGATATTGATGTTGGTGCTCGTCAGATTCTACAAACAATGGAACGACGACGTTATTGGGAACGAAAAACTATATCAATAGATACACTTAAAAATCATTATTGCCAGGATGTTTTAACTTTTGAACAATCTCTGAATACTTTAATTGAGAAAGAATTAATTCAGAAAATATCTAATAAGGGAGTATCTTTAAATATAAAGAAAAAAGGAGAAATTAGTTCTTATTTATAGTGTGGAACACGAACATGCAAAATCGAAATTGATCCATATAACGACAAATTGCAGGTGACAGGGTATTCGATGAATCCATTGTAAAATAAATAGTTACATTTACCTGCAAAATTGAATTTCAATCTGGGGGGCGTGTGGTCGCTGGTTCGAATCCAGTCACCCCGACTGAAGAAAAGGCTTGACAATCTGACGGTTGTCGAGCCTTTTTCGTTGTTGCGCCTGCCTATCGCCGCTGCCGTGGAACATAAATGGAACATGGAAGGCTCCGTCGGGCGGGTTTCGTGGTCGGCGTTCCTGTCGCGGCGGTTGTATTTTTTCGTATCTTTACAACAAAACGCATCACTATGAGAACGACACCTGACCGCATCACGGAGCTTCGGCCCGGGGAGATATTCGTATTCGGCAGCAACCTGGCGGGCATGCACGGCGGAGGTGCTGCCCGGTTGGCCAGCCTGAAGTTCGGGGCCGTCTGGGGACAGGGGGTCGGGCTGCAGGGAGAGAGCTATGCCATCCCCACCATGCAGGGCGGAGTGGAGACGATCCGTCCCTATGTGGACGAGTTCATCGGTTTCGCCCGGCAGCATCCCCGGATGACGTTTCTCGTCACGGAGATCGGCTGCGGGATTGCGGGTTTCACGCCCGCGGAGATCGCTCCGCTGTTCGAAGCGGCCCGTCGGGTGGAGAACATCCACCTCCCCGCGCGGTTCTGGGACGTGCTCGGCCGGTGAGGCGGTTGTCCATGGCCCGGACCTGTCCCCGTGGGCGGGCAGTACCTCGTTTCTGCGGAGGCGATTGGTGCCGGGAGTCCGTTGTGTCCCCGCCGGGCGGAGCGCGCGGTGCGGCCCGGGCTTCAAGGACGCATTTTCGGGGCCGATTCGCGGGCTTTTCGCGGATAAATTCCTATCTTAGCACGGAATAATTCCAGTTTTACCGCAAAAAACAAGAACCGATGAAGAAGCTGTTTCTCTGTATGGCCCTCGGCCTGGCGGCGGAATGGGCGCTTGCCGCCGAGCCGCTGTGGCTGCGCGATGTGAAGATTTCGCCCGACGGGCAGCAGATCGCCTTCTGCTACAAGGGCGATATTTACAAGGTGGCGGCCGACGGCGGCAAGGCCGTGCAGCTGACCACGCAGGAGTCGTATGAATCGAGCCCCGTCTGGAGCCCCGACGGGACGCGGATCGCCTTTGCCAGCAACCGCGAAGGCGGCTCCGACGTATATGTCATGTCGTCCGAGGGCGGTCCCGCCCGGCGGATCACCTTCAATTCCGCCTCGGAGGTCCCCACGGCCTTCTCGCCCGATGGGGAATATGTTCTTTTCGTAGCCTCGATCCAGGATCCGGCCGCCAGTGCCCTGTTCCCAAAATCTTCGATGCCCGAACTTTATCGTGTGCCCGTGGGGGGCGGACGAGTCGAACAGGTGCTGGGCACTCCGGCCGAGGCGGTCTGCTTCGGGCGTGACGGCAGCTTTTTTCTCTATCAGGACCGCAAGGGCGGTGAGGACGAGTGGCGCAAGCACCATACCTCGTCGATCACCCGCGATATCTGGCTCTATCGTCCGGCCGACGGCAGCCACGTCAATCTGACGCAGCGAGCCGGCGAGGACCGCAATCCGGTGCTTTCACCCGACGGGGCGCAGGTCTACTTCCTCAGCGAGCGCGACGGAGGGTCGTTCAACGTCTACTCGTTCCCGCTGGACAACCCGGCCGAGGTGACTGCCGTGACCCATTTCCGCACGCATCCCGTGCGTTTCCTTTCGGTAGGCGACAACGGCACGTTGTGCTATGCCTACAACGGCGAGATCTATACCCAGCCGGCCGGCGGCAAGCCCCGCAAGGTGGTGATCGACCTTACGCGCGACGATGCCGGGCAGGAGACCATCTTTCACTTCACCTCCGGGGCTTCGGACCCGGCCGTGTCGCCCGACGGCAAGCAGATCGCCTTCACGGTGCGCGGCGAACTCTTCGTGACCTCGGTCGAGTACGGCACGACGAAGCGGGTGACCGAGACGGCAGCCACGGAGAGCGACGTGACGTGGGGCGCCGACAACCGGACGCTGGTCTATGCCAGCGAGCGGGACGGCAAATGGGACCTTTATCGGGCGACGATCGTGCGCGATGAGGAGAAAGGATTCCCCAACGCGACGGTGCTCCGCGAGGAGCGGCTGCTGCCCGAGTCGAAACTCGAGCGTACCTGCCCGCAGTTCTCGCCCGACGGCAAGCAGCTGGCCTTCATCGAGGACCGCAACCGGCTGATGGTCGTCGATCTCGACTCGAAGAAGGTACACCAGGTCACCGACGGCAGCACGTGGTACGGGACCGGCGGCGGCTTCGACTACCGCTGGTCGCCCGACGGGCGGTGGTTTGCCCTCGAGTTCATCGGCAACCGCCACGACCCCTATTCGGATATCGGTCTGGTCAGCGCCGAGGGCGGTGAGATCACGAACCTGACCCGCAGCGGTTACTTCAGTTCGTCGCCGCGGTGGGTGCTCGACGGCAATGCCATCCTCTTCGAGACCGACCGCTACGGCATGCGGGCCCACGCTTCGTGGGGTTCGCTGAGTGACGTGATGCTCGTCTTCCTCAATCAGGATGCCTACGACAAGTTCCGCCTGAGCAAGGAGGACTACGAACTGCGCAAGGCTCTCGAGGAGGAGCAGAAGAAGGCCCGCGAGAAGGCCGAGCGGGAGAAGAAAGCCAAGGAGAAGGGCAAGAAGTCGGACAAGGAACAGGAGGCTGCCGCGAAGGAGAAGGAGGAGAAACCGGCCGTTGAGCCGATCGTGGTCGAGCTCGAGGGAATCGAGGACCGCATCGCGCGCCTGACGCCGAACTCGTCGAATCTCGCCTCGGCGATCGTGGACAAGAAGGGCGAGACGCTCTACTACCTGGCGTCGTTCGAGAAGGGCTTCGACCTCTGGAAACTCGACCTGCGCAAGCGGGATCCGCAGCTGGTGTCGAAGAATGCCGGTTACGGCCGCTTCGAGATGGACGGCGAGGGGACGATTTTCCTCCTGGGCGGGCAGCTCCGCAAGCTCGACGGGTCGAATCTCAAGCCGGTGACCTTCTCGGCGCGGATGAAGATGGATCTGGCCGAGGAGCGTGCCGCCATGTTCCAGCATGTCTACATGCAGCAGAAGCAGCGCTTCTACACGGAGCAGATGCACGGGGTCGATTGGGAGGCCATGACGGCCAATTACCGCCGCTTCCTGCCCCACATCGCCAACAACTTCGATTTTGCCGAGCTGCTGAGCGAGTGGCTCGGGGAGCTCAACGTCTCGCACACCGGCGGCCGCTACTCCGCGCGGGGTGCCGTCGAGGCGACGGCCAGCCTCGGCCTGCTCTTCGACTGGGACTATGCCGGCAAGGGGCTGATGGTGGCCGAGGTGGTGGCCAAGGGGCCGTTCGACCATGCCAACTCGAAGGTCCGCAAGGGCGTCGTCATCGAGAAGATCGACGGCGAGGAGGTGACCCCCGAGAACGACTGCTCGCTGCTGCTCAACGGCAAGGCGCACCGCAAGACCCTCGTGTCGCTCTACGACCCCGAAAGCCGCGAGCGGTGGGAGGAGGTCGTGCTGCCGATCACCTCCGGAGCATTCTCCGACCTGCTCTATACGCGCTGGGTGAAGCAGCGGGCGGCCGATGTGGACCGTTGGTCGAACGGGCGTCTGGGTTACGTGCACATCCGCTCGATGGGCGACGAGAGTTTCCGTGACATCTATTCCGATATCCTGGGCCGCTACAATGACCGCGACGGCATTGTGATCGACACGCGCTTCAACGGCGGCGGCCGCCTGCACGAGGACATCGAGGTGCTCTTCAGCGGCCGGAAGTATGTGACGCAGGTCATCCGCGGGCGCGAGGCGTGCGACATGCCCAGCCGGCGGTGGAACAAGCCTTCGATCATGCTCCAGTGCGAGGCCAACTACTCGAACGCACACGGCACGCCGTGGGTCTACAAGCATCAGGGGCTGGGCAAGCTGGTCGGCGCACCCGTGCCGGGAACCATGACCAGCGTCTCGTGGGAGACTCTGCAGGATCCGTCGCTGGTCTTCGGCATTCCCATCATCGGTTACCGCCTGCCCGACGGCAGTTATCTGGAGAACAAGCAGCTCGATCCGGACATTCTGGTGCTCAACGCGCCCGAGACGGTCGTGCAGGGTGAGGATACGCAGTTGCGGACGGCTGTCGAGGAGCTGCTGAAGGAGATCGACTCCGCGAAGTGATCCGCCGGAGGTGGGCGGGACGGTGGGTGCCGCTCAGCCTCGGGCCAAATGCAAATCGGGCCGCTGCCGGGATTCCGGCGGCGGCCCGATCTGTATGTCGGAGCGGTTGGAGGCGTCGGGGTGTCGATCCCGGCGGCAGACCGGCCGGTCGGGGCGGATTGCCGTCCCGGGTCATCGGAGCCCCCTTCCTCCGTGGGTCAGAACTCCGAGGTGAAGTGGAACCGGATCTCCTTGAAATTCTCCTGGGCCAGGGCCAGGGCGTAGCTCGTGTCGGCCAGGAAGACGTCGCGTCCGTGCTTGTCCACGGCCATGTTGGTGTGCTTGCGGCGCTTGAAGTCGGCCAGTTGTGCGGCGTTGTCGCTCTCGATCCAGCAGGCCTTGTAGATCGAGATGGGCTCCCAGCGGCATGCGGCGTTGTACTCGTGCTCGAGGCGGTACTGGATCACCTCGAACTGCAGGGCGCCCACCGTGCCGATGATCTTGCGGCCGTTGAGCGACGAGGTGAAGAGCTGTGCCACGCCCTCGTCCATGAGCTGGTCGATGCCCTTGGCCAGCTGCTTGAACTTCAGCGGGTCGGCATTCTCGATGTAGCGGAACTGCTCGGGGGCGAACGACGGGATGCCTGTGAACTTGAGCTTTTCGCCCTCGGTGAAGGTGTCGCCGATCTTGAAGTTGCCCGTGTCGTGCAGGCCCACGATGTCGCCCGGATAGGCGAAGTCGATCACCGACTTCTTCTCGGCCATGAAGGCCGTCGGTGAAGAGAACTTCATCTGTTTGCCGCTGCGGACGTGGAGGTAGTTGCGGTTGCGCTCGAACGTGCCCGAACAGATCTTCAGGAAGGCGATGCGGTCGCGGTGGTTGGGGTCCATGTTGGCGTGGATCTTGAAGACGAAGCCCGTCATCTTGGGCTCCGAGGGCTCCACGGTGCGGGTCTCGGTCGGGGCCGGGCGCGGCGAGGGGGCGATGCGGATGAAGCACTCGAGCAGCTCGCGCACGCCGAAATTGTTCACGGCCGAGCCGAAGAAGACGGGGGCCAGTTCGCCGCGCAGGTAGGCCTCGCGGTCGAAGTCGTCGTAGACCCCTTCGACCAGTTCGACATCCTGACGCAGCTGGTCGGCATATTTGGCGCCGATGCGCTGGTCCAGTTCGGGCGACGCGAGGTCCGAGATCTCGACCGTCGAGGCGTCGGCCGTCAGTTTCTCGTCCGAGGTGAAGAGCGAGAGGTTCTTCTCGTAGAGGTTGTATACGCCCTTGAAGGTGGGGCCGTTCGAGATGGGGAAGGCCAGCGGCCGCACGCGGATGTGCAGCTCCTTCTCGACCTCGTCGAGCAGGTCGAAGGGCTCCTTCGAGGGGCGGTCGAGCTTGTTGATGAAGACGATCACCGGCGTCGATCGCATGCGGCAGACCTCCATCAGCTTGCGGGTCTGCGCCTCGACGCCCTTTGCGCCGTCGATGACGATGATGACCGAATCGACGGCCGTCAGCGTGCGGTAGGTGTCCTCGGCGAAGTCCTCGTGGCCCGGGGTGTCGAGGATGTTGATCTTGCGGCCTTCGTATTCGAAGCCCATGACGGACGTGGCCACCGAGATGCCGCGCTGGCGCTCGATCTCCATGAAGTCGGAGGTGGCCCCCTTCTTGATCTTGTTGCTCTTGACGGCTCCGGCCACGTGGATGGCGCCGCCGAAGAGGAGCAGTTTTTCCGTAAGGGTGGTTTTACCCGCGTCGGGGTGGGCGATGACGGCGAAGGTACGCCGGCGTGTGATCTCTTCCTGTAGGGTCATGCGTTATTGCTTGGGGTAATCTATGTTGTAATGGCATCCGACCGACTCCTTGATCTCGCGGCCCTGCTTGATGACCAGGTAGGCCACGGCGATCATGTTGCGCAGTTCGCACAGTTCGCGGTTGGGTTTGGTCTTGTTGTAGAGCTCCTCGGTCTCCTCGAAGAGGATCGAGAGGCGCCGCATGGCGCGCTTGAGCGAGAGGTTCGAGCGCACGATGCCGACGTAGTTCGACATGATCGACTGTACCTCGCGCTTCGACTGGATGAGCATGAGCATCTCCTCGGTGTGCTGCGTGCCCTCGAAGTCCCAGTCGGGGATTCCCTCCTGGAAGTCGGTGCGGTCGATGAGCGAGGCGGTGTGGCGTGCGGCCTGGTCGGCGTAGACCACCGCCTCGATGAGCGAGTTGGAGGCCAGGCGGTTGGCGCCGTGGAGTCCCGTGCAGGAGGTTTCGCCCAGAGCGTAGAGCCGCTTGATGGAGGTCTGCCCGTTGGTATCGACCCGCACGCCGCCGCAGCAGTAGTGGGCCGCCGGGGTGACGGGGATCCAGTCCTTCGTGATGTCGATGCCGATCGAGAGGCACTTCTCGTAGATGTTGGGGAAGTGGCTGCGGACGGAATCGGGGTCCTTGTGCGTCACGTCGAGGTAGACGAAGTCCTCGCCGCGGCGCGTCATTTCGCGGTAGATGGCCCGGGCCACGACGTCGCGCGGTGCGAGCGATTTCATCGGGTGATACTTGTCCATGAATTCCTCGCCCGACTGCAGGCGCAGGATGGCCCCGAAACCGCGCATGGCCTCCGTGATGAGGAAGTTGGGTTTCTCGCCCGGGTTGTAGAGCGTCG
>ULTF01024837.1_pt1 | contig 27324 bp, 5 predicted proteins | sample 1957371 | NCBI WGS metagenome assembly ULTF01 (sample SAMEA4835727, study PRJEB28245) | human gut metagenome | biome: gut microbiome; material: fecal sample | place: Denmark | collected 2008
ATATATATAATATTAATAAATTTAATAATAAATTAATTAGTTCTGGTTCTGCTGCTTCTAAAAGTGATATAAAAAACTATTTATTATCATTATATGGAGATTTATTTGCAGATAATATTACTAAATATGATGATATAAAAATAGCTAATATATTTAATAGCGGAAATGTAAACGGAGCCACTACTGGTAATTTTGGAGTGTATATTAATGAAAACAACGAAAGATTATTTAAAATACCTGAAGAAGAATATTATTCTACTTATGAAGGAATAGTGAATTATAAATACGGATTGCGAGTTACAGTTAAAATACCAGAAGATTATATAGGTTATTTTATTAGTTATGAAAAATTTGAATCTACTAAAAAAGTAACAGGTTTTCTTACAAATAATGATTCAAGAGAAATTAGTGCAATAGAATATAATGTTGGAGAAGGAGTTACTTTTAAAAATTATGAAAATAATAAAGTAAGCTCTGATATGTATTTATATAGTAGTACATTTGATATTAAAGATAGTTTATCTACTGATTATAATTTTATAAGAATAAAAGCTAAAAGTACTAAATATTGTAAACATAATAATAGTGGAAATATAACTGTTACTACTGAAGGAAATGATGGATTTATCGCAGAAATAAGTAAATCTGATATTCTTTACAGAAACAGTTCTATAAATTATGCTTATGATTTAAATAAATCTTTAATTAGTTATACTGATATACAAGATAAAATATACCCTATTGATAATTATAAATTAGTAGTAGCTGATTCTGTTAAAGACGATAGAGGAGGATTAAGTACAGCTATTAAATTAAAAAATATAGAAAGTTTATTTATTTCTGATGATAAATATAGAGTAAATACATATATTGCAAGTCTTTATAATTATCATAATAAATTATATGTAAATAAAGAAAAAACTCTTATTAGAATAGGTAATATAATTTATGGATCTGGTACTATAAATACTGACATAAACGATGGTTTTAACGGAGTATATACTTATGATGGTGTAATTGTATATAATGGAAATGGGATTACATTTAATTCTGAAAATAATAATTTATATAATACTCGTGGAAAAGTAATTAAAAGTATTCCTGATAATTCGGATAAAAATATAGGATTATCTGTACTTGATGAAACTTCAGAAAAAGTTTTTCATTTAAATATTCCATTTTTAAATTATATTCAGTTTCCTGTTATAGATACATATTATTACGAAAGTAAATATTTTAATAATAATCCTCAGAATGTTATATTCACTATAATGAAACCCGATGAACAAGATGTTAACGCTAAAGGATATTGGCCAGGTTTAATTGTAGAACCAAAAAATTCTATTGATTTATTTAGTAATCCTCAAGGATCTCAAGATGACTTTATTCCTACTGTTTATAACAATTATAGAGATGATATATTAAATATTACTCAATTTGATAAGACTATTAGAAGAAGTAATGTTATTCAAGATGAAAGTGCTGTAAATGCTTGGAGGCAATTTCCTACTGAAGGTTATAAAAACATTAATGAGAATAAAGGTATTATTACTAATTTAGTGGGTATTGGTGTTTATTTATTAGCCCACACTGAACATAGTTTATTTATGTTTAATGGTGATGCTACATTACAAACTAAAGACAAAAGTTTACAATTATTACAACCTGATGCTTTTGATACTAATTATGTAGAAGTATTTACTTCTGATTTAGGATTTGGAGGATTACAAGATGATTTAGCTTTTATTGTAGATCAATTTGGTTATATATTTTATAATAATGATTTTACCAGATTTTATAAATTTGATAATGGCCAATTATCTTTAATAGATCAAGATATTTATTTATATTTACAAGATAATAAACCTACTAATGTTAGATTTGGTAATGATAAATTTAATAAACGTTTATTAATTAGTTTAAAGTTATCTAATAATACTACTAAAACTTTAAGTTATAATTATGAATTAGGTAATTTTGTTAGTTTTCACGATTATAATTTTATTCAAGGATATAATACTAAATCTAAATTATATTTAGTAAGCGGGAATAATTTATATAACGACATATATAATTTTACTGATACTAAAAGTTATGGTACTTATGAAAGTTTAAGTTTTTCTACTACATATCCATCTTCTATAAGTATTATTCTTAATGAAGATTATGATGCTATAAAATTTTTAGAATTTATTAAATATAATGTTCGTAAAGTAAGTAAATCAAATAGTCTTGTTAGTATATCCCCCGTAAAGGAAGGTATGCAGCCTTATGCTGGAGATATATTAGAAATATTTAGTGAATTTACAAATACTGGAGAAATAGATATTAATATAGATACTACTAATAAATTTAATAGATATTCTAAACCTTGGTTTGAATTAGGTAATTGGAATTTTAATTATTTTAGAAATAAAATTTCTACTTATAATGGTAGCGGTTCTGATAAACTTACTCGTATTTATGGAAATTATATAGTTATTAAATTTACATTTGATAATAAAGATAAAGTTTGTATTGAATTTGAAAATTTAAATGGCAGTGTTTCTAAACAAAGAAAGTTATGAAAAAAGTAATTAAAACTGATAATAGAAAAAAAGCTTTTCTTGGTGCTTTAATTGGAGGAGTTGCAAGTATTGCAGGTTCGGCTATTGGTGCAGCTAAAAAACGTAAAGCTGAAAGAGAAAAATTGAAACAGCAACAAATTGAACAAAATCAAAATGATGCTAAAGCCCAAGCTCAAGCTCTTACTGCAAGTGTAGCTGATCAAGATTATGTAGATGAATATAATAAAAAAGTTACTTTAAAAATGGGAGGAGATAAAAAATTTAATGATAGAATTAAATCTAATAAAACTAAATCTAATCGTATATTTAAATGCGGTGGTCAAAAGAAAGCTAAAATGGGTTCTTTAATTGGGCAAAATGGAGTTGGTGGAGAAATTGGAGATGCTATGTCTGGAATTGGAGGATTGGCTGATTCTTTATTTGCTCCAAGTTCTGCTCCTAAACAAGTAAAGAAAGCTGATGGATTTAGTACTACTGGCCCTAAAGTTGAAATAAAAACTCCTAATTATATGAATAATACTAATAATAACGATATTAATAATAATATTAATACTGCTACTAATCCTACTACTCAACAACAAAATAATCAATTTGTCGATCGCTCAAATACTTTGCGATGCGGGGGCAAAAAACGTATAAAGCATAAATAAAAACTATTTTTAGGCTGTTATATTGATTGAATATTGAAAATAATATAAATATATCTAAATTGAAATACATTAAATTAAACAGCCTAAAATTTATTTATTAACTATAATATTATATGAAGAAATATATTTTAAATCCTAAAGTTGTTCGTGGAGGAAAAGCTATTCCTCTTGGAAATAACTTTTATTATATGCAAGGCAGAAAGCACGAACAAGGAGGTATTGATTTAGGTGCTGATGATAAGAATGGTCTTGAAGTTGAAGGTGGTGAAGTAGTTCACACTTCTAAAAACTCTATTAAAGTTTTTAGTGCAGTTCCTATGCTTAATGGCAAGAGTCCAGCTGAAAAAATAATTAATGGTGAAAATGCCAATAAAGTATTTAAGGAACAAGAAGAATTTAAAGATAGAAATAATTATAATGATGATGGTAGTAAAAAATATCAAAATGGTGGTAAAAAATTATTGTTTACTTCTTTAAAAACTACTAATGATAGAGGATATGAAGTAAACAATTTAAATTATATTTATAATAAATTAAAATCTTCTGGTTTATATAATGATAAACAAATTGCTGCTATTTTAGCAAATATAGTAGAAGAAAGTGGAGCAAATCCTTATGCCATAAGAACTGATAAAGAAACTGGAAAACAATATAAAGATACAGGTTTATTACAATGGATAGATAGGTATCCAGGAATTGATAAAAAAAGATTAGCTATTGAAGAATTAGATAATCAAATAAATTATATTAACAAAACATTAAGAGATACTACTGATACTGTTAGTTGGGCCCATGGAGGAGAAGGATCTGGTTATATGAAAGCTGTAGATGCTTATAATGAATTTGCTAATAGTAATGACTTAGAAAGAATAAATTATGCTTTAACATTAGGATATGTAAGACCTAAAGGAAGAAAAGAAAGTGCTGCTAATAGATATAAAGTAGCACAACAAATATATGATGAAATAAATAATAATAATAAACTAAATAATTATATAGAAAAACAATCTGTTAATACGGATTATAATCCTAATGAAAATCCTATATTAAGAAGTTCATTTTTTGAATTAGGAGGTGATAAAGATAACCCTAATATAAATTATATATATGATAGAATAAATAAAAAAAATACTCCAGATTTTATTAGAATGCGTAATCCTAATAGAAAATTTATTAAAGATTGGCAAAATCCTAATTATATTGCTACTAATAAAGTAGCAATAGGTACTGATGAAAATGGGCAAGTATTTTTATATAATGAAGTACAAGATGATGGAAAAGGAGGATTAATAGATATGACTAATCCTGTAAATAAACAATCTGATTTTGATGGTATGAATAGAGCAATTGAAAGACGAGATACTATTCATATTAATTCAATAGAAGATGGACTTAAATTTAGTAATGAATATAAATCAAAATTTCCAGGATTTAAACGTATGGGTGGACAAACTAAAAAAAACATATTTGTAGAACTTAATGTTGGAGGTAAAAAGAAATTAGTCCCTGCATCTTCCTTTACGGGGGAAAGACAAAAAGCTCTAATGGGAATTAATGAAGATATTGATTATATTAATACTCCTAAATATAAAGGTATAATAGAAGAAGCAAGCATAACTAATCCTCGATTATCTCCTAATAATGTATATAAACAATTAACTAATGCCGCTGGTACAGATGGTGCTTTAAAAATTAAAAAATTAAATAATATTCCAAATAATATTAATAATAAATTTAGTCCTGCTGCTGGGCATTTTAATGAAATTACTCTTGGAGATATTATAGGAGGAGTAACTAATACTATTGGATCTATTACTAATTATAATAGCAATAGGCGTACATTAAATAATATGAAATATAGTTCTGCACCTCTTCCTATTCAAGCAAAAAAACTTAAAACTCGATTTAATATTAATCCTCAATTAGATAAAATTAGAGAATATCTAAAAGCTACTAATAGAGATATTGATGCAAATACAGCAAGTTCTCGTGTGGCTCTCGCCCGTAAAGGAATAGCTCGCACTAATGCTTTATTACAAACTAATAATCTTTATGCCACTAAAGAAAATGCTGAAACCCAATTATTAAATCAAGATAATATGAATCAACAAAATGTTGCAGCTCGTAATGTTGAAATGTATAATAGGTGGAGAGAAGGTAAAAGTAATTTTGATAATATGTTATTAGAAAAACATGCTGAAAATACTTCTGATTTAATTAGAGGTTTAACTACAACAGTACAAGATATTATTGGTGGAATTGAACAAAGAAAAAATATTAATAATACTTTATCTACAATTGCTGCCGCAAATCCTAATGTAACTGCTGAAATATTAAAAGATTTAGGTGTAGATTTTAGTTATTTGATTAGAAATGGTAAAAGGATTAAAAATAAGAAAAATTAATTTATAATATTATGAAAGGTTTTAATCCTATTATAAGACAACGAGTATCTCCTATTAATTTAGAAACTGTTGCTAATACTTATAGAGAACTTGAACAAGGCCATCAAAAAAGTATGCAACTTGCTTCTCAACTTCAAACTGCAATGGCTCAGCTTCCTCTTAATAAAGCTGAAGATGAATGGAGGCAAAATAAAATTCAACAAATTAGGAATACTCTTGATAATAATTTAAATTATGGAAATGCTGCTGGGGCTTATGATGATTTAGTAAAAGCTCAAGGTGATATTACTTCTGATCCAGGTTTAATAGGTCGTATTAGAGCACAACAAGATTATACTGCATATTTAAATAATATTAATGAGCGACAAGATTTATCTGAATATCATAAAAATTATTATAGAGCAAATACTAAATATAGATATAATGATATTTATAATGATAAAGGACAAGTAATTGGAGGTACTAAATGGGAGCCTAATGAAAGACCTGTGTCAAGTATAGATATGAATAAAATATATAATGAAGCTCTTAAATATGTTTCTCCTGATGCTGGAGGATATGAAAATACTACTTTTATAGATATTTCTACAGGTAAAGTATCTAATACTTATACAGAAAATAGTACTATGGCAAGATATAATTCAATAACTGGAAAATATGAGATTCTTCCTCCAGAAAAAATTAGAGCTGCTGTAGATGCTGCAATTAAAGCAAATCCTGCAATTAGAGCAAGTTTAGAACAGGATTATAAAATTGATAAATGGTATCATAGTCAAGATCCTAATATCGCAAATGATGTAATTGATCCAAAAGGGTATACTAAATCTTTTAATCAATATGTAAATGATAAAATAGATCCATTTATTAGAGCTAAACAATATAGACGAATATATACTTCTACTGCTTATAATGATTCTATGATAAATGAAATCGCTAAAGCTAAAGTAACAGCTAAAGCAAATAATAGTGGAAATAATCAACAAATAAATAATTTTTTAGCTAATACTATTGTTGAAAAGGGGCCAAGAGCTCAAGTTAAAATCAATCCTGGATTAGAAGTTTTAACTGGAGTTAGAACTATTGGAAGCACTTATACTGAAAAATTAAATGAAAAATATCCTAATATAAATATTCCAGAATTTAATTTATATACTACTCCAGATGCTTTAAGTACTTGGGCAAAAAATAATAATATTTCTGGTGAAGTAGCTATAGATGTTATGAGAGAATTTGATAATTTTAAAAGAGCTACTTTACCATATAGAGCTACTATTAATAATGTTATTGGAGATGTAAATGACCCAAATAAAATAAGTGCTTTTAATTTTATATCGCAAGTAAATAGTGGAATTATTGATGATATATCACCAGATGATACTGATACTATGAAAGAATGGAAACAAAGTTTTGCTAATATTACTGATAGATTATTCGGAGATAATTCTGCTGGCATAGCTATAACATTAAAAAATCAAAGAGATTTAGATACTTTTAAACGAAATATTGGAGATTTATGGGATACTTATGAAATTAAACAATATAATACTGAAAATGGAGATATAAGATTAGTTCTTTCTTCAGATCATAAAGATGGAACTTATAAATTTGTTCAAGCTGCAAAAGCTACAAATTTAGATAGTAGAGTTTTTGGAGGAGGATTAAGAAGAGAAAAATATACTTCAATTAGACGAGTAGACGAAAATGGAAATATTGTCCCTCTTGAAGTTCATTTTAATAATCCAAATAGAGAATTACTTATATCTCAAACTGATTATCTTTATACTGATATAATAAAACAAGCTAATAAATTACAAGAAGATATTCTTCCAGTTGGTGATGAAGTTGTTGTTGATACTTCAGTTTCTTCTCATACAAATCCTGAACATTATATGAGAGATCAATTATATCAAACTATTAGTAATCCTGCTGATGCTAAACTTGAAAAAGATCGTAGAGATGATATTGTAAAAAGATATACTAATATATTTAAAGCTAATCCTCAACTTATGATTTCAGGTGATTATTTAGTAGTTGATAAAAATGGAACATTAAGAGATATGACTTCTGACGAAATAGAAGATGCTCGTATTAAAATTCCAACTTATAAGGATAGTAATATAAAGCATCAATTAACATATGTTCCTACTATGGGATGGAAAATTAAAACTACTGTTACAGATGACAGTGATGTTAAAGAATATATATTAAAAGAGGGTTTAGATGATCCATCTATTGATGCTGTTAATAATAGTATAAGCACTCAAGCAAAATTATTATTAGATAATGTTACATATGCTTATCAAGCGTTTTCTTATGATACTCCATATAGTACAGATATTGTTGTTAAAGATAAACATACCGGTAAATTTATATTACAAGATGAAGATTTAAGAACTATAAAAGAAGATATTTCTCTTCAAGATGTTGAAAAACTTGCTTTGTGGAGTGTTGTAGAAAATAAAGTACGCAACGGTGAATATACAGAAAATGATAAAGAAGCAATAGGGCAAGCTTATTATAATTCTCTTATAATTAAAGGTTTTGATCCAGAAACAGCAATGATATTTACTAATAAGTATATAGAAAAATTATGAAACTTACACGTGAAGAAATGAATAGAATAATGAAAGGAGAGGGTAATAAACCTTCTCCTTTTTCTGGTTTCGGAAATACTGATAATAAACCTTCTCCTTTTCAAGATCCTTATGGTTTTTCAGCTGTTAATAAACAAATTGAGAATCTCCCTCGATTTTCTGTTAGTAAAGAAGATTATGAAAATTTTGCTGATTATGATGTTTATTTAAATGCTTATACTACAAGAGAAGAAGCTGAAAAACAAAGAGCTAAAAATCAAAGTTGGATTGAACAAACAGGTCGCGCTGTTACACAAGCTGTTGCAAACGAATTTATTCTTGGAACGCTTTCTGGATTTTCTAATATGTATGATGCTGTTTATAATCTTATAGCTAATGACGGTTATAATGATTATACTAATGCAGTAAGTACAGCACTTGAAAAAGCTCAAGATTCTATTAGAGAACGATTTGCTATATATCAAGAAAATCCTGGAAAATCATTTGATATTGGAGATTTTGGATGGTGGGCTAATAATGCTATTAGTGTTGCATCTACACTATCTATGCTTATTCCATCTACGGGTATCATGAAAGAAATTAAAACTCTTGGAAAAATAGGTAAAGGAACTAAAACTATTGGAAAATTATATAATAAAGGAATTTATGGTATAGGTAAAATTGCTGAAAAAAGTCATCTAACTTCTAATCCTGCAAGAACTGCTAAAAGTATTAATACTGTTTTAGATCTTGGTGCAACAGCTGTATTAAGTAGAACTATGGAAAATTATATGGAAGCTCGTGAAGTTTATAAAGATATTTATGATACTTCCATAGAAAGATTACAAAATTTTAATGATATACAAAGAGAAGAATTTTTTAAAAATAATCCTGAATTTGTTGGTTTAAGTAATGATGAAATAGCTAAAAAAATTGCAAGTGATTCTGCTGGAGAAACATTTTTTAATGATTATGCTATGGTATTAATGGATTTTGTTCAATTTAAAGCTATTAGTAGTCTATGGAAAGGAGCTTTTAAACTTAAACCCACAGCTAAATTAAAATATATAAATAAACAAGCTGCTAACAAATTAAATGCCGATGCAGCTAATATAGATATTGAACAACAATCTTTAATTAAAAGATTATTACAAGGCAATTCTACTTTTCTTGCAGAAAATTTATCTGAAAGTTTTGAAGAAGGTTATCAAGGTGTTCAAACTGAAAAAGGAAAAGAAGTTGCAGAACTTATATTTGATCCTACTTATAGACCAAGAGATTTAAGTTCTTATTTATCTGATCCTAAAATATGGGAGCAAGCTGTTTGGGGTTATCTTGGAGGAGTAGGTTTTCAAGCTGCTGGTAGAGGTTTAGGAAATCTTCAAAATAAAATTCAGGGAAAAATTAATAAAAAACACATGTCCCCTGAAGATTATAATCGTAGTCAATTAACTTTTGAAAAGATTAGAGAAGCTGAAATTCTTGGTCGTAGGGCTAAAATTAATGATTATCTCGAACAATTATCTTTACTCGATGAAGGAAAAAATCCATTTAAACCTATTATGGAAAATGGAACTATTTCTGATTATGAAAATATAACTCAAGATGAAGCTGATATTATATACGATAGATTAGCAAATGAATTTGTAGTAGATATGGTATTAAATGCAGCTGATGTAGGAAATATTGAATTATTACAAGAATATATTACTAATCCAGAATTTAATAAATTTTTTGATGCAGCTAATATAAATATTGCTAAAAATAAAACTAATTTTACTCAAGAGTTAGTTAATAGAATGAACAATACTATTGAATTATATCAAAATGAAATATATAAAGGTATTCATTCTATAGATGGTGATAATGATCAAATTATTAGAAATATTGCAAGAGAAAATGTTAAAAAATATTTTAATTTAGATTTAATTAATAGAGCAATAGATAGAATAGATACAGATATTGCTAAATTAGATCCTAATGGCGAATTTAGTAGATATTCATATATTGATGAATATCAATTTGGAATACAACAATTAGTTGAAATTAATAAACATATTGATGATATATATAAACTTAACGATACTGATGATATTGTAAAGAATCAATTAATAAAAGAATTAAAAGAAAAGAAACAAAATATTGTTGATAGATTAAATAAAAATACTATTGTTGCAGAATTAAAAACTAAAGACTCTGGAAATATTATTATTATAAATGCTGATGAAAATTGGTTATTAAATAATGTAGATAATGATTATTATAATAACGATTTTTCAAATGTGCCTGACGCTATTTCTAAATTTATAGGAAATAAAACAGTTTTATTGTATCAAACTGATGATATTCGTAATTCTATTCCTACTACTAAACAACAATTACAAGATAGATATAATCAAATTAATAGAGTAGTAGATCAAACTGTTTCTAAAGCACTCAATGATGCTTTTACTAATATAGGACATTATATAGAAACTTCAGTCGGTCCAGTTAAAGCGTTTTATGATGTTCTTGATAAAAAAGTTCCAGAATTAGAAAAAGATATTGAAATTTTAAATCTTGGAGCAAGTAATGATCTTGAATATTATTATTTGCTTAAAGAAATAAGAGATGAAGCTATTAACAAAATAGGATATATAAAAAATAATAATAATGACAATGAAACTGTTAATAAAGAACGAGAAGAAATATTAGAAAAACATCCTATTCCAACTGAAAAAGAAATTATTGATAATAATAATGAAACTACTAAAATTATTAATGATGTACAAAAAGCCACAGGTGAGCCTTCCTCTACGGGGGAACAGGTAAAAGCTCCAACCGAAAGTACTAATCCTATTATTCCTGATTTAATTGAAGATAGAACAGTAGTAGGTTTTGAGGAAGAACAAAATCCAGCTGAAGCATTAGCTTTACAAGATGCTATTAGAATTAGAGAAGCCATAAATATTCCAAGTAATGATGAATTAGGAGAAACTGATGTTACATCAAGTGCTTCTTTGTTTGCTCTTCAGATGTATAGAAATAATAAAGATTTATATAAAGGACTTGATGGAGAAAATTTTAATAACGATAACGCTAAAACTCTTCTTTCTCAAATAGAAGATAAACTTGAGTTAGAAGGTTATAATAAAGATCTTATTAAAAGTGGAGCTATTAAAGGTTTAAAAATAGCTATAAAGCACATTAATAATAGATTACATGCTAAAGGACTTCCTAATCTTGCAGCTCAAATAATTGATAACATTGATGTTACTAAAAACGCTATTAGTCCAGCTATTCCTACATCTAAACTTAATGATACTATTGATAAATTTTTAGATGAATATATAAAATCTGTAAATATTAAGCCAAATAAAAATGGTAGCACTCTTATAGATATTGTTCAATTATTTGATTATTTAATTAATAATAAAGATATTGGTTATGAACAAGCTAAATTAATTTATATTAATATGTATGATTATATTATTAATCATACTTCTAATAAAGAATATAATAAATATATATTTAAAAATGTTAGATTAGTTAAAGATAATAATATTACTGATAAATCTTTCACTAATGCTTTAGAAAGAGCTAATTGTTTTCTTCAGCAAGTTCAATATGCTAAACGAGAATATGAAGTAGTTAATAATAGATTAAGAACTGCTGTTGCTAATAAAGTTAGAACTGATAGTAAAGCAAGAGAAATATATTATAATCTTAAACCTGGAGATAAATTAGATATTGAACGTAACGGTAAATTATTGTTCTTTAAAAAGGATGGCGTTGAAATTGGATATTCTATTATTCCTACTACAAGTTCTGATGGTAATACAGTATATATGCCTAAAGAAAAAGGTTTTAGATATAATATTACTAAAAACGGCTCTACTTATAGTAGTCCTTATTTTGATGAATTATTTATTAAATTAATAGAACAATCTGAAGATGTTCAAGATTTACTTAATATATTAAGTATTTACGAATCTAATATTGAAGTTGGCGCTATAATTAATGAAAGTCTTTCTGAACAAGAAACAGATGATATTTATAACTCTATTTCTGAACAATCTAAAAAGTCTTTTGAATTTGTTAATAGTAAAGGTACTCCTGTAAGTAATATAGATGGAGCTAAAATTATTGTAAATCATCCTATAATTAAAAAATTAATAGATGATGGATATATAGGAGTCGATACTTATAAAGTTGTTGATGCTGCTAAAATTATTGCTAATGAAATATTATCTGTTCTTAATTATGATAGCATAAATATTAGTCCTGAATTAAAGATTAGAAGTTATAGAAGATGGTTATCTTCTATGTATGTTAATTTACAACAAACTAAAGATATTGCAGATAATGGATTAAATTATAAAATAACTGTAGAAGATACTGTTACAGGAGTTCCTATTACTTCTCAGAAATCTTTGCCTATTAATTCTCCTGCTTTAAAATTTACTTATGAGAATAATCCTGTAATAGCTGTTATGAATAGTGGTACTGTTAATATTGAAGGATCTAAAGCTACTTATCCATCAAGAGGTATGACTATAAAAACTATGGGATTATTAATTCAAGATAATGATGGAAGTCCAGCTTATGCTTTATTTACTGAAGAAAATAAAGTAGATAAGTCTAATCAAATATATAATGATCTTAAAGAAGAACTTAAAAATATTATTAAAGAAAGATTATCTGGAGGTAATTTTGATGAATTTACAGATAAATTAGCTTCTTTATTTGGAGGAAATAATAGAGGATTTAATAATTTATTTAAAGGCTATAGCGTAGCTTCTATTGGAGATATTACGGCTTTAGCTTTTAAAGGAAGAAAAGATAATTATACATTAGTTGCTTATAGATATAAAAAAGATAGTAATGAAGAGAGTACTGCTATTAGATATTATAAGAACGGGAATAGTTCTTCTCCTGGTAAGATTATATCTAAAGTGGAGGGAAATGAAAGAATTATTGATGATATTGTTGAGGAAATATTAAGTAACACTCAATATTTTAAAAGTTTTGTTGCTATAAGAAATCAAGATGTTATTAATGGTAAAATTAATAAATATCTTTCTAAAAGAAATGGTAAGTTAGTTCTTACTCTTAATGGAAAAGAATTTGTTTATAATAATTTTACTGAATTTATACTTAAAAATAATGCGTTTAATACTAATCAAGATGTTGATAAATTTGGCCATTATTTTGAAGTAAATAAAAAAGGATTTTTTATTAAAGCTGAAAGGAGCACGCCCGTAAAGGAAGAACAGCAAGATAGATTATTTACTCCTGATGATATTTTTGATGGTGATAGTTCTAAAACTGTTTATTCTGGAAGATCTATTGCAGAAAAAGTAGGAATTGATGAAAGTATTATTAATATTGCAGAAGATTTAGATTTGCTCCCAAAAGAAGTTAGATATAGTAAAAGAAATACTAAAGCTAAAGCACAAACTAATAAAAATAGTATTCTTTTATTTAAACATTTTGTTACTGCTGTAAATAAAGATAAATATGAAGCTATGCGTATTCTTATTCACGAAAGACTTCATCAAATTCTTAATGAACAAGTTGGAAATCGTAAACAAGAATATGTTAATGAAATATTAGATATTTATAATGAAGCCAAATTAGCTATTAAATCTAATTCTGATAAATATGGTCATTTAATTTCAGCTTTTGATACAATTTTAAATCCTGATACTTATTTTAATTATCTTGATAAATCTGCTCAAGAATATTGGAATAGTAGAAGTAAAGAAGAAAGAGATTCTTTATTTGCAGAAGAATTTCTTGTTGAAAGTCTTACTCAGCGTTCTCTTATTGACGCTTTAAATGAAATTAAAAGTACTTCTGATAAAGCTATTATTGATAAACAAACTCCAAAAACTCTTTGGCAGCGTATTATAGATGCTTTAATAAAAATATTTGGTATAAAATTTAATAATATAGAAAATAATACTATATTAGCACGTGAATATAATTTATTTGGAAATTTATTTAATGACACTATTGCTGAAATTCAAACTGTTGAACAACAAAAAGACACTACTATTGAAACTAAAGAAGAATCTGCTGATATTATAACTAAAAATCAATTAGAAGATATTGAAACTGATACTTTTACTGAATTTGAAGATGATGTTTTTGCTGTTACTGATAAACTTATTGAAAGTAATGAAAATATAACGGCATCGGTAAATGAATATTTGAATAATTATAATGAGCAAGATAAGCCGTTAATGGCTCGTTTTGTTAAAAATGGCTGGATGAAAATAGTTTGCTGATGATCTGTATATAAATAAATTTTAATTATAGGAAACGGGCTAAAAACGGCTCGTTTCCTATAATAATTTTCTGAACATATAAGGTTAAAATCTTAATGTTTATTCTGGTGAAACTAATAAACTTAAAATTATGCCGTGTACAATTAAAGGACTTAATTTAAATCCTAAAGAACTTGCTATCGTAGAAGGTGTAGCAAATGGTAATGACAAGAAAGCTGCTATTATAGCTGCTTATTTAAAAGAAGATGCTAATTTTATTGAATTTGCATCAAAAGATTCTAAATGGAGAGGTAGTATTGAAAATACTCCTCATAATACTTGTGTACGATTACTTAATGAATATTATAAAAAACAACATCCAAGTGTTGTTAATTTTCGTCGTAGTCGTATAGGTACAGAATTAAACGGTTTTAGTTCTGTTCATGCTAAATATATAGCTTATCGGCATACTGCTGGTATAATATCTGCTTTATATTACGATTTAGCAAAAAATAAAGATGTTAATCGTAAAGATAGGGCAGATATTTTGCGTAGATGTAGTACTACTATTCGTTCTAAATTTGTTACAGAATATATTAATCCTTTGATTAATTCTGATGAATTTAAGAATAATTCTACAGGTAAAAAATATATTGAAAAAATTAATGATCTTCGTAGAAAAGCTAATCAATATAAGGCTATTAAAGATAAAGAAAATTTTGAAAATACTATTAAAGAATTATATACTATTTATGGCAATATTGCAGCTAAATATGGAGATATTAAAACTAAAAATTATGGAAATCTTGTAAATAAATTACTTGAAAATAAAGAAGCTTTTTATGAAGAAGTAATTAATAATAGTAGTATTACATTTTTAACTAAAACATTTAAGGATGTATCTGATATTATTAATGCAGAAAAAGCTAATAATGAAGAAGATATTAATTTTGTTGATGAAGAAAATGATGGTATTGATGAAATGATGAAATCTCATATTGAAGATTTAACTTCAAGAGGTAGTTATTTAAATACTGTTTCTCAAAGACTTAAATTATATTTTGAAACTATTCCTAATTTAGAAAGTGCTGAGTCTAAAACTTTAGATCTTAATAATGAATTAGGAGTAGAAACTCCTATTGGATATAATAAAGCTATATCTGCAATATATAGTTTTTGCACTTTTACTTCTCCTAAATCTTTAATTGAAGAAATTAAAAATGTTGCTAACAATATTTCTCATTATGCGGGTTTAATTAAACTTGCTGAAGATATGGAGAACGATATAGTATTTAGAAATTATGTATTTGGGCAATTAGCTAATCCTAAAGTTAATAAAACTATTATTAGTATTTCTGAATCTGGTATTGAATTTAGTAATAGTAATGCAACTGCTGATCCTATTACTGCTATATTTTATCAATATTATAATGCTATAAAAGGTACTATTCGTACTAATTATCCTGCTCAAGATTTAGAAAATATTCAAGAATTATATGATTATATTAATTTAGCTAAAAAAGAAGAAACTGGAAGTAATGCTCAAAATGATATTTTATTAAATCTTCATAATAAGTTTTTAAATATTTATCTTAAATATTTTCCTAATGCAGAAGTTTCTGCTATAGATAAATATATTAATGATGGAAATAAAATAGATAATTATACAAAATTTATTAGTATATTTGATGGTTTCTTAAATGAAGCTAAAAAATCTAAAGATAAATATGAACAAGAAATTTTAAGAAATAATAAAAATTTAGCTGATTATTATAATAGAAAAAAATATGCTATTGAAGCTGGAATAGGTTTTGATGAAGAACGACCGGTTTTTAAGATAGATGACACTATATTTGGCGATGCGTTTATTAATTCATTATATAGTATAAGTAATTCATTAGTTAAATATAGTGTTGTAAAAGTTGATTTGAATAGTAGAAACGCTGATGGAAATTTAGGCGCAGATTTTATTGGAAATAGTTGGATTACTAATTTATTTAAACAAATCAATTTTTCTACTGAAGAAGATCTTAATGCTGGTCTTAATAAATTAAGAGAATTTGTTTCATTAAGTGATCAATATAAATATAATCCTATACTTTTTAATCAATATGATGAACGAGGTAGAAAAATTAGTAGGGGATTATTTGATATTAATGAACAAGGAGAAACGTTTGTTAATACTTATGCAAGACAATTATTAGATTATACATTATTTAATGGTATTAAAGATTATGTAACTGATAAGTCTGCATTATATTCTACAATGTCTAAAACAGACTATCTTATAAGCCAACTTATTTCTTATACTACTGATGATAAAATTGCTGATATTAATAAAGGATGGTATTTTATGAGAACTCCATCTGACGCTCCAAAGAATTTTATTATAAAAGCTCCTAAACATAGTATTTCTGGTTTATTTAATGAAAAATCTGTTAATAAAAAACATCCTATTTTTAGAATATTTTATAATTATGTTCTTGGAGAATTAGAACAAGGTTTTAAACAACTTACTAAAGTTGGCACTATTGATAATAATGGTATATTTACTCCTAAAGATAATACAGATGGTTTGTTTGAATATTATCATTATAGAGGAAGTATTATTAAAAATGGAAAATTAACCGGTAATGTTTTTCAATTTAATAGATTATTCCCTGTAAATGGATTTAATCCAGCTGAAATATTAAGTAATGAAGAAGCTGGAGTGCCTTTCCTTTACGGGGGAAAATTCATGAATACTATTTATTCTCCTGATGGCGCTAATGGTTATACTTTAAATCTGGATGATGGTTCTAAACAAACTATTGAAAATATTGTTGAAGAATGGCTTATTAATTATAGTAAAGAAATAGAAAAAAGAATTAGTCAATATACAGAAGCTATTGGAGATAGATATAATATAGATCAAATAAAAGAATTTGCTATAAATTATACTATTAACACAATAGCTTTTGATAACATATTTGAAGGTGATAGTAAATTTTATAAAAGTTATCAAGATTTTCTTAAACGAGCTAAAGAAGTTCAAGCTCAAGGAAAAGCATATACTGGATATGATCTTTTAGATGATTATAATGGTGGATTAAAAACAATAGATCAATTGTCCATCCCCCGTAAAGGAATAAGCACTGATAATATTACTATTCCTATTAGAAATGGATTTAAAGCTATTACGATTAATAATACTGTTAGAGGCTCTAATAGATATGTAGCTATTAAAAAAGAACTTATTAACATATTTGAAAAAGAATATGGAAATAAAGAATTAACTGATAAAGAAAGAAAGAATATTGAAGATAGAGCTGAATTTATAGCACGAGGATATAAAGAAGGTATTATTACTAATGATGCTCAATCTTATATAACATTTGAAGAATTTATTAGACGTAGAGTTGCTGACGGCACTTATTATGAATATGCCGATTTAATTACTCAATTATTAGATCCAAATATAGATGTAAAAGATATTGATTTGGATAGAATTAATGCTAAAATTCAAGTACAGAAAAACTTTTATTTTGATCATGCTTATGATGCTACTACTGAAACTTATTATCCTCGACAAATTAAAAATGCCGAATTTGTATTAATTCCTAAACTTTTACCTAAAGATAGTAGTTTGTATCAATTATATGAATTAATGACTGAATATGGTATTGATCAAGTAAATACTAAAGAAACTGATAAAGCTGCTAAAAAAGATGTATTAACATTTTGGGATAATGAGGGTAATGTAACAGAGGATAATTTAACAGTTTTTAAAGATAAACTTAATGAAGGCAATGTAATAGGAACATATTATTATAGATATTTATATAAACAACAAGATGTTCCTCAACATATGGTAGATGCAAGTAATAAAGTTGCAGTTCAATTATTTAAAAAGATTATAGATAATACTACTGAAGAAACTGCTAAATATGTTAATACTTTATTCAAGGCATATTGTAAAAATATTGAAGATAGTTTTAATGAATTACTTAATAATTTAGACTTGAAAGTTGATAAAAATAGAAATATTGTAAATAAGAATAATTCTGGAGATTTAATTGATTTTAATTCTTTTTATAAAAGAGCACAAGAAGAAGCTAAACGATTAAATTTAGATAGTAATTTTTTAGATTATGTAACACCTGATCCTGTTACGCATATTCCACGTATGCCTAATTTTATGAATTATGCCTCTATTAAATTACAAAGTATCGCTCAATCTATATTTAATAATTCTATTACAAAACAAAAATTACCTGGATGGCATGCTGCGCAAATTACTAATGTTGGATTTAGTAAAAAATTAGAATATCATCCTGCTAATGAGAATGGATCTGGAAATGAAGCTTATATAGAAGTTATGCTTCCTCGTTGGAGTAAATTACTTCCTAAAAATCTTACTAAAGAACAATTAGATCATATAAGTAAAGAAGGACTTGATTTACATTTAGGCTATCGTATGCCTACTGAGGGCAAACAATCTATTGCTATACTTAAAGTAGTTGGGTTTCTTGATGATTCTCAAGGTTCTACTATTGTTGTTCCAGACGAATGGGTTCCACAAACAGGTTCTGATTTTGATGTAGATAGTGTTTATGGCATTTGTTATGAAATGTATTTTGATCCAGAGGATGCTTTAATTCATAAAATAGAATATAATGATGGTAATACCGATGAAGATATTAAATATAGATATAAAATTTATAAGGCTATAAAAAATCCTAATATTAGTTTAAAACAATTTAAAAAGTTAAGTATTGAAGATCAAAATACTCGTGAAGCAAGAAATAATTTAATTTTAGATTGTATTATTAATATTTTTAAATCTCAAAGCGCTAAAGAAGAAAATTATTCTCAAAGTAATTTTAGAGCTTTAGAAGATGCTAAAAATAATATTGATAAACTTCGTGAACATTATGAAGAACTTATAGAAAGTTCAGATGCTGTTGCCAGTCGTTCTACATATAATTTATTTGACCAATTAGATTCTATGGAGAACGCTATGTCTGGTGCTCGCCTTAAAGCCGCATCTGTAAATAGAGATACATTTGTAAGTATATGTAATTATGCTAAAACTAAATTATCTAAAAATCATATTATTACTATAAAATATCCTAATAATGAAATTTATAGTTTTGATGAAACTAAAAAAGCTTGGCCTAATGCTAAATTAAGTGAAGATAATAAATATATAATTGTTGAACACGATAGTATAGGAAATACTGTTAATAATAAAAATATTGTAGGTCAATTACTTACAACATACGGTTCTCAAACTACTGCACATATTCTTGATGCTATTAAATCTGGTACTGTATATAATGAAAATGAATATACATTTGGTGTATTTAAAACTTTGTTAGATATAGGTTCTGATTATATTACCGCTATTGCATTTTTACAGCAACCTGCTGTAACAGAAATTGTTAATGCTTATTTTAAAACTAATTCTATATTTACTAATATAGGAAATAAAAGTCCTATAAAAATTGCTATTACAGAACTTGCTAAAAAATATAATATAAAAGTAGATGGTAAAGAGATTACTGATTTTACTTCTACTAATGATATACTTGGTGAATTAACTAAATTATATGGAAAAGAATTTAAAAATAGATTTGGTATTGATTTAAATATTGATTATTTACATTTAACAAATAATGTAAACGTAAATTTAAGCCAAGAAGATTTATTAAATAGATTTTCTGTAAAAGATGATTTTCTATTTGATTTATATATTATTATTCAATTTAATAAATTAAAAATTACTTCTAATAATATTGAAAAAATTCTTCAAGTTACTAAACCAGATAAATTTGGAGCAAAACAAACTATTAGAAGTACTCGTCGTATACTACAAGATGCTAAAAAATATACTTCCAATAGAGATTTAGTAGGTTCTACTTTATATGTAAAAGATAAAACTTTTGTTGATGCTTTATATCCTAATATTATTGATGAAAATATAAATATTGAAAATAGTGTTTATCCATATTTAGCTGCATTTATGCAATATGTGACTATTCCATCTATTAAAATAAATAGTCAATTATTTACTATGGAACGTGAAGACGTTGCACAAATAATTGATAATATTGAACAAAAATTAAATGTTAAATTAAATGATGAACAATATATTGATTTAACTCAATATATGATTTCTTATCTTTATAAACTTACTCCAATTCTTACTACTCCAATTACACTTAATGAGATGGGTAAGTTTATAACTGATACTAAATATGGAGAAGAGTTAGCTAATGAAAATATTGATTATTGGAAAAGTGAAGAAGCAAGAATAAATGGTTTTACTTATTATGAAACTACTAAATTTGATACAGTAGATATAAATAATCCTACTCAAGAAGAAATAAATAATTTTGCTAAACTTACTCCTGTTCAAAAAGTTTTATATATTAAAGAACATTTTTCAGAAGATCCTGGAATATTTAAATATATTGATGTAAATACTTATAATCAACGTAATGTTAGAGAAAAAGGATATACAGGACAAAGTTTATATTTTCACGATAATATAGAAAATATTGAAGATATTCTTATTCAATCTAAATTAGATTCTTTTAATAAACATCCATATATTAAATTAGCAATGCTTGATATAGTTAAATATGCTTTTATAGTAGATGGATTTAGATTTAAAAGAAATTCTATTACAAAACTTGTTGTTAATGAATTTTTATTAAAGCCTATTCAATATAATGGTACTAATATTGTTCCTACTATAATAGATAATTTTGCTACTTTATTTAATGTTAATGATTTTGATTCTAAAGGCACTGATATTTATAATATGACTGAACGATTTGTTAGAAGTCATAGTGGTATTATTAAAAATGTATTTTTAAGTAAAAAAGATAATAGATTTAATAAATTCTTTAAATCTGATAATATTGTTCAAATTCCTTATACTAAAGATGGAATAAGTTTTATTGAATATACAGGAATTGGTAAATGGGTTGAAGAAGATACTACAGGTGAGTCTTCCTTTACGGGGGATATACAACCAGGATTTATTTCTTCTGATAGTCTTTCTTATATTCGTATAACTCGTAATATTAATAAAAAATCTGTTACTACTTTATATAAAGTAATAATTAAAGATAAAGGATTATATTTAGCACCTCTTAATTTATTAGATAATAATGAAACTAATGAATATAGTATAAATCCTAATCATAATAAATTTAAAAGATTAGAATATTATCTTGGAATTATTGATGCTGCTGCTTCTACTGAATCTGATATAAATATAATTATTTCTCAAGAAGATGGACCTGCAAGTGCTGAAAATAAAGCTAAATATACTATTAAAAGATTTATTCAACCTAAAATAAATGATGTATTAAATAATAGAAATTATTTTACTGAAAACTTAAGTAGTACTGATCCTAATGGATTTATTAATAAACTTATAAATAAATTTAAAGAAAATTCAGATAAAGCATTAATAGCTGATAATAACAAAATTATTAATTTTGCTTTACTTAATATTGGTAGTGCTACTATACAAACTATTAATGGAGAAGATTATTATATTAAAAAAGTTAAACCAAGTAATAATTTAAAATTATATTTTAAAACTAAACAAGATAAATATTATAATAAACTTAATGAACAAGAAAAAAATATAGCTGATACTGTTGGTCAATATTCATTAATAGTTCCTAATATTTACGAAGTTTCTCAATACTTTTCCCCCGTAGAGGAAAACATCGAGGATATAGCTCCATTTGCTATTACTGATATTATAGGCGATAGTTATGAAACTATTGATTCTTCTAAATTAACTACTGTTGAAGAAATATCTCTTAAAATTATTAATGACATTAATAGGCAAGGTATTAATGGTAATGAAGTTGCAGAAAAAGTTGCTGAATTATTAAAAGAAAGCGATATTGATAGATATTCCGCTGTTTCTATAAAAAATCATACAAGAGAAATATATTCTCGTGCTGCTGGATTTTATAAAACAGTTTCTAATATGCTTAACAAAGAAATTAATAATTTTATTCAAGATGAAAATGGTGAATGGTTATCAATTGATAACCCTAAAGTTATTGATATTATAAAAGATAAACCTGGAGAATTAGATAAATATGTTAGAACACTTCTCAACGCTCGTTCTTTTGGCACTTCTTTAAGTGGATTATTTGAATTTGATATTGCAAGTGTAGATAAAGTTATTTCAGATCAAATTCAATCTATTAGAAATTCTATTAATAATATTCGTAATAATCCTAAAATTGTTTCAGCAATGAAACTTATTATGGATAATTATTTTGGAAAAGAAGTTTCTACTAATCCTTTAATTCGTAATAATATAATTAGTATTCGTACTCAATATTCCGATGCTGATATTTTTGATAATTTATTTAGTTCTGTTTCTGAATTAAGTAATAGTGAAGTTCAAGTTATTGTTAAATTTATTGGTGGTATTATTAATGGTGCTAATTTAGTAGATGCACCTAAAGCTCGTCAGGAATTTTTAAGAAAGTATGATGAAATAATGAAAATGCCTGGTAAATTTGTATGGGGCGATATTGTTAAGAATGGTAAATTTATTACTTCTTATACTCAGAAATTTATTACTGACAGAGATCAATTAAGAGATGCTGTTAGAGAAGCTAAAGACAAATATGGTAGATTTAGTATAGAATACTATAAAGCACGTCTTAATAGAGATAAATGGTATGCTGATAACGTTAATATGGAGGTTGTTCCAGAATATTATATTGCTAAAAATAAATTAGATGAAAGTATTTTAAAAACTGCTCCAGAATTATTTGTTAGATATAAAGAAATAATGACTACTATTTATGAAATGACTCCTGGAGAAGATAGTGAATTAAGTATTGAACAACAACAAGAAAAAATTGCTCTTATTAATGAAATTAATTTTATGACTTCTTCATTAAATAAAGATTATAGTCCTAAATCTGATGAAGAAATCGTTAAAGCAAATGCGCTAAAAGATTATATTGATAAAATTAAAAAGCTTAATGGTGAATATTTTGAATATTCTCCTATTGCTGGATTTGATGAAGACTTAAAATATTATCTTGATATTATTAAGAAATATGATGAAAATAATCCTAATGAAGTTCTTGAAGAAAAACTTAAAGATGAAAATTATAGAAATGCCTTTAATTGGATTAATTTAAATGCTCGTAAAACTATTAATAAAGAACTTAAAGATAAAATTGATTGGGCATTTAAACAATTTAAAGACAATGCTGATAGACAAAGTGAAATTGCTACTATTCTTGATAGTCATCCTGAATATAAAGATAAATTAGGAATTATTGATGGTAGAAAGTTTACTAAAGAACAAAAGCAAATTATTAAAGATGCTGCTCTTAAAAAATATGGTTATGATTATGAGTCTTCTTTAAGTAATGAAACTCTTATAAAAGAAATTCCAGCTAATCTTCCTATATTAAGTTCAAGATTTTATACTGAAATTAGAAGTAATGATGAAGGAAAACGTAGTCCTGAAAGAATTGAAACTATTAGTAAGATAAATGATATTTTACAACACGCTGTTGATAGAAACGGAGAAATAAGTACTAAATTATTATTTAATCTTCCTAAAGAACGTATAGAAGAATTAGCTAATTTATATGATGTTCTTCGAGATATTAGAAAAAATAGACCTGACTATGATTCTCTTACCGAAAGATTTAAAGATAGAGTAAATTTTAGAGTAAATAGAAAAGCCTTTAATAGAGAACTTTCATATGCTTTACTTAATCTTAAAGGCACTGCTAATTATGATTTATGGGAACGTATATTTTGTGCTATTGGTAAAAATGGAGAAGTTATTATTAAAAATAAGAAAATTGTTCCTAATAGCGATTTATTTGGATATTATGAGCCTAAAAGTCAAGACTATATAGATCATAATAAAACTCTTGCTAAAAAGATTATATCTGATAATGTAGATTATATTACTACTGAATATTATGAAAGAAGTAGAAATGAAGCTATAGCTAATAATAATTTTGAAGAATGGTTTGAAGAAAATCATGTATTTAATCCTTATACTCGAAAATATGAACCTCTTCGTATTTGGACTACTTTAGATGTTAAAAATAATCTTGATAAATATGATCCAAAATATTATGATGCTATTGGTTCTAATAGAACAAGATATGTAAAAGAAGAATATAAGAATAAAAATTATAAACCTTATAGTGTTAATTATAATGGTTCTGAAAAATATAATAATAAAGTAAATCTTTCTTCTAAAGAAGTAGCTATGATTGAATTACTTCAGTCTACTTTAAATGAATATGCTACCACTAATCCTATGAAAAGATTTATTGATAGAGGGTATCTTCCCCGTAGAAGGAAAGATGATATAACTACTCAGAGTCTTGCTAAAGATCTTATTGGTTTAACTGGATATACTATTAATACTCCATCTGAAAGAAGATATGAAGATGATGTTGATTATGCTCACGATAGAGAAGTAGATTTTCCTATGCTTCAATTATTAAAAGCTAAAGGCTATAAAAAACGTATTATTCCTCGTACTAAATTATCTACTGAAAGTCAAGAAAGTTATAATGAATATCTTGCAGATATTAAAAAACAAAATAAAGAAATTGATGAAAATAATGAAAAATTAGATAATGCTATATTAGATGATAATTGGAAAGAAGTATTCCAAGAGTATATTACTAAAGCTATTGATTATAATGCTCGTCAAAGAGCTAAATATTATATTTATTTATTATTAGATGAGCTTAAATCTAATGATGCTTATAAGACTTCTTATTTTAGTGGTAAACTAAAAAGAGATAATGCTAATTCTACTGATATTGAAACTAAATATCAAACTGAAAAACAAACTCGCACTATTGAATTAATTAATAATTTTTATAATCGTGTTGTTCTTGGTGAATTTAAAAAAGGCAGTAAATTAGATAGATATGCTAATTTAATGCAAAATATTACTTCTGCAAAATATATGATATTTAACGTTACAGGAGGTATAGGTAACGTATTGACAGGATGGACTAATATTGCTGGAGAAGTATTTGCGAAAGAATTTTTTGATAATAGTACTTGGAATAAAGCTCAAGCAAGATATTTTGGAGCTTTACCTGCTATTATTGCTAATTTATATTCTCCCAAAGCATTAAATCTTACTGATGGAATTATTAAATTATTAAGAGTTGTAGATATTGATAACATGCTTGAACTTAAAGGTGTTGAAAGTGCTACTGATAGAATTAGAAAAATTCGTGATAGTCTTTATGGATTACAAAGCTCTGGCGAACATTATATGCAAAATACTGTAATGCTTGCTATGCTTGAAAGTCACAGAGTTATTAAAGATAATAATGGAAATTGGTATATTGGTAGTTTTGCTAATTTTACTCGTGATTTAGAAATTCAAACTATGTGCGATCTTGTTAAAGACGATCCTGAATTGCTTGCTTCTTATAGATTATTTATTGATAATATTCGTTCTGATGCTAATGAAGCAAAAAGTTATGCTGAATTTAGTAAAGATATAAACGCTGAATTTATTAAAGCTCATTGCAGCAAAGCTTTTGCTAATGAATATATAAAAAATCGTGATGCTAATCTTAAATCTGCTAAAAAAGAATTTGAAAGGTTTGATACTCTTGCAAGTCAATTTGAATTAGTTGATGATGTAGCAAGAATTAAACCTGATAGTGTTATTACTAAAGATATGTTTGGTAGATTTAGAGATAAAGTTATTAATGTTAATAATAAAATTCACGGTATTTATGATAAAATTGGTGCTGCAAAAATAGAAGCTGAATGGTATGGAGGATTAGTAATGCAATATAAAAAACATTTATATCCTGGTATTCTTAAACGCTGGAGAGTTAGAGGCTATTATAATGAAATGCGTGAAAGTATTGAAAGAGGCTCTTATATCGATCTTATTAGTTTTCTTGCTCATGAATTTAAAGATGATATTAAAAACGCTAAAGCTAAAGGAGGCACTACTACTGATATAGTTCTTCATAGTATTCAAAATATATTTAAATCTTTTATTGATACTTTTATTAATTTTAGATTTAATTATAGAATGCTTCCTGATTGGCAACAGCATAATCTTCGTAGAATTTTAGGAGATAGTATTGCTATTGCTTCTGCAATATTAATGGCTATTGTTCTTCATTTAGCTACTGATGACGACGATGAAGAAGTTATTAATAGTACGTGGTATAATTTAATATTATATCAAGCTGATAGATGGGCTACTGAAAGTAGAGCTTATACTCCTTGGGGGTTTGTTGCTGAAGCCAAAACTCTTTATAGCAGTCCAATTGCTGCATTATCTGGTCCTAAAGATTTATTTAAAGCTATGAGTCTTATTATTGACGCTATGATTGATCCTGAATTTGATCCAGTTTATGATAGAGGTCTTTATAAAGGACAAAATAAATTTACTATTTTACTTGAAAGAAATATTCCTTTATTACGTGTTATTAGAAGACTTCAAAATCTTGATAAAAATAATCAATTTTATCGTTTAAGCGATAATAATCTTCCTATGGATATTGCTACTAATGTTGCTAATTGGATTGAAGATTAGTGGAACCTAATTGTTAAAAAAAAGAGAGTTAATACAGTTTTTAATACTGTTATTAACTCTCTTTTTGTTTATAGTAATGTTTATTTATGCTTGAACAATACTGAATAAATGATCGATATTTACGAATAAACAGTATTTATAAGCTATTATATCAATTATATATTAAAAGTAAATAGTTTATATATCTTTATAAAATAGTTTGCCAAATCAAATGATTCTCAATTATTTTCTATAATATTATATTTCGTACTATTAATAATTTTATAATAAATATTAGAGA
>ULTF01000455.1_pt1 | contig 26028 bp, 27 predicted proteins | sample 1957371 | NCBI WGS metagenome assembly ULTF01 (sample SAMEA4835727, study PRJEB28245) | human gut metagenome | biome: gut microbiome; material: fecal sample | place: Denmark | collected 2008
TAGGATCAGCGGAACTGTCTGGTTGATGGCATCCTCTCCTAAAATGAGGACATCCTCCATTTCATCTCCCTTTGCACCCACGCAGCCCAGTGGAAAGTCAATGGTTCCGCGGAATACCTTTTTAGACGCATCCTGCAGTACGCCGCCCACATTCATGTTGCTTTCCGTTTTCTTTCCGATATGCTGCGCCACATAGTTCATATCCAGAAGCTGCTGTTTTTCTCTGTAATAACCGGCATCAAGCTGCAGATGGCTCTTTTCTCCTGTTAGCGTAGCATAACTTCCTGCCCAGATCTTCTCTGCGCCAAGAAACAACTGCACAACCTCTATCTGCGCCTGTTTGCCGCTTTCTACTCCGATATCATTGAAAAGCTGCATTCTATCGCCCAGCAGATCTACCTGCACAAGCCGGATCTTTGCATTTTCTTCTGCATGCAGAAATGTCCGCAGTACAGCTTTCCCTTCCGCATCCTTTTTGGATCTTACAACAGTCCAGACGGTTACACTTTCTCCTGCCCTCGCATAGATTTTTGCATCCTGAAAACAGTTTTTCCGATCCGGATAGTCCAATACAAGTACCACCTCATTACGTCTCATACGCACTCTTCTCTCATCGGATTCCCCGCCCTCTTCTACTGCCTCCACACAAATATCTGCTGCATCTCCCGGTTTCAGGCGGCTTACTTCCGCGCCCATTCCGGTCCGGATCTGCTCCATCTTTTTATATACAGAAGATTCCTGTTCAGTCGTCAGTTCTCTTACAATTGGCTTTTCATCCTTTAGGTAGCGGACGGTAACAGCCGGTCTTTGCCAGCCATCAGATGCCAGATTCTTTATTTCTGCCTGATTGACCGATAATCTGTTCCAGGTTTTTGCAGGCAGTCTGTTTACGATCATATCTATTTTCTGTTCCATTTCGTTCCTCCTACATGCCCGTTCCGTTTTAGCCTATGCTGCCTTTCATTTCGAGCCGTATCAGATTGTTCATTTCCACCGCATACTCAAGCGGAAGTTCCTTTGATACATTATCCGCAAATCCGCTGACGATCATTGCTCTCGCATCTTCTTCCGAAAGTCCTCTGGACATCAGATAAAAGACAGCTTCATCACTGATCCGTCCGATCTTTGCTTCATGTCCGATATCCGCATCTGCTGTCCGGATGTCCATTGCCGGGATCGTGTCAGATCTTGACTTATCATCCAGCATCAGTGACTGACAGGAAACAGCCGCTTTTGTATTCTTTGCAGACTTTTCTACCTGCACGCTGCTTCTGAATGTGCTGATACCGCCATCTTTGGAAATGGATCTTGTACCGATAAAGGAAGAAGTATTCTTTCCGATGTGCACGACTTTTGCTCCCGTGTCCAGATTCTGTCCTTTTCCGGCAAAGGTGATTCCCGTAAATTCCATCCGGGAATGATCTCCTTTCAGTATCGTCATCGGGTATAAGTAAGAAACATGGGATCCAAATGAACCGGAAACCCATTCCATCACGCCGCCGTCTTCCACCATGGCACGTTTTGTATTCAGGTTATACATGTTTTTAGACCAGTTTTCGATCGTCGAATAACGCAGTCTGGCATTTTTCTTTACAAAAAGCTCCACACAGCCCGCATGCAGATTTGCCACATTATATTTTGGTGCAGAGCAGCCTTCAATAAAATGCAGGTCTGCGCCCTCATCTACAATGATCAGCGTATGTTCAAACTGTCCTGCGCCCGGCGCATTCAGACGAAAATAAGACTGCAGCGGGATTTCCACGGAAACACCCGGTGGCACATACACAAAGGAACCGCCTGACCAGACTGCCCCATGCAGAGCAGCAAATTTATGGTCGTTCGGTCGTACAAGCTTCATAAAATATTTTCTGACCATATCTGCATATTCGCCTTTTAATGCACTTTCCATATCCGTATACACAACGCCCTGCGCTGCCACTTCTTCTCTGACATTGTGATAAACAAGCTCCGAATCATACTGCGCACCAACACCTGCCAGCGATTTCCTTTCAGCCTGCGGAATGCCAAGCTTTTCAAACGTATCCTTAATATCTTCCGGTACTTCAGACCATTTTGCACTCATTTTCGTGTTCGGACGTACATAAGTCGCAATATGGCTCATATCCAGTCCGTCAATGGATGGTCCCCAGTCAGGCACCTTCAGTTCATTATAAATCTGCAATGATTGCAGACGGAACATCGTCATCCAGGCAGGATCGTTCTTTTCCTTTGATATTTTTTCTACAATGGACGCATCCAGTCCTTCCTGCACACGATATACATCTTTTTCTTCATTACGGATATCATAAATGCTTCTGTCCACATCATCGACATAGGTTTTTTCTTTCATCCGGCTTACCTCCCCGTCTCTGATTCCTGTTTTAAAAGGTCCAGATATTTTTCAAATCCATGTTCATTGATCTCGTCGATCAGGGAAGCATCTCCTGTCTTTACAATATGTCCGTCTACCAGAACATGCGTATAATCCACATGCAAAGCTTCCAAAATCCTTGTGCTGTGCGTGATGATCAGAAGTGCTCCGTCTCTTGTCTTCTGGTATTCCTCCACACCTTTTGAAACAGTACGCACTGCGTCCACATCAAGTCCGGAATCCGTTTCGTCCAAAATTGCCAGTTCCGGTCTGAGCATCAGCATCTGCAAAATCTCTGTTTTCTTTTTTTCACCGCCGGAAAATCCAACATTCAGATCCCGCTCTGCATAGGATGGATCCATCTGCAGCAGTTCCATTTCCTTCTGCAGCTCCTTCTTAAAATCCCAGAGACGGATTCTGCTGCCACGTCTCTTTTCCACTGCGTTTCTGATAAAGGAGCTTAAAGAAAGACCCGGGACCTCCAAAGGACTCTGGAAGGATAAAAAGATACCATCCCTGGCTCTCTTATCTGCACCATCCTCATTAATCCGATTTCCATGAAACAGGATATCTCCTTTCATTACTTCATATTTCGGATTGCCCATCAGTGCATAACCAAGTGTTGATTTTCCCGCACCATTTGGTCCCATTAACACATGAGTCTCTCCTTTTCCGATTTCTAAATTTATATCATGCAGAATTTCCTTATCCTCTACACGAACTGAAATACCGTTTACCTGCAAAAGTTTGTCTGCCATTTTCTGATCCACACCTTTCCTTTAATTCAGCCCACCTGTTTGATAGGCAATTAAACTATAGTATGTTACTAGGATTTTGTCAACCATTGCAATGCATTTGCGCAGCAAATGCATTGCTAAATAACCTGCGTTAGCAGGTTATAGACTTTCTACACTTCTCGTATAATTTGCAAAGCAAATATGGGGCCAAATAATCTGCGTCAGCAGATTATAGCCTAACTATATCTTTCTAATCAACCTGCGCAGCAAATGCATTGCTAAATAACCTGCACAGCAGGTTATAGACTTTCTACACTTCTCGTATAATTTGCAAAGCAAATATGGGACCAAATAATCTGCGTCAGCAGATTATAGCCTGACTATATCCTTCTTAACCAACCTGCGCAGCAAATGCATTGCTAAATAACCTGCACAGCAGGTTATAGTTTGTGCTATAATAAATTCAAATATACGCTCCAAAGAAGCGGAAAAAAAGGACGGATTTCATATGCTGATCTCAACCAGAGGACGATATGCGCTCTACGTGCTGATCGATCTTGCCCATCATGAAAATGAAGGATATGTGCCACTCAAGGAAATTGCCGAACGGCAGCACATTTCCAAGAAATATATGGAAGGAATTTTAAAAATTCTGGTAGAACACGACCTGCTGGAGGGCGTGAAAGGGAAAGGTGGTGGATACCGGCTGACAAAACCCACTACAGACTATACATTAGGAGAAATCCTCAGACTGACAGAGGGCGATCTTGCTTCCGTTTCCTGCACTTCCTCATCTACAGGTCCATGCAAAAATATTGCCACCTGTCCCACACATCCGGTCTGGCAGAAGCTGGATTCGATCATCAATGACTATCTGGATGGGGTCACACTGGCACAGCTTTTGTAAGCAAAATACCCCGGGATCAGAAATGATCCCGGGGATTTGTGTTGTGTTGTGAGTTTTATTAACTTTGATTATTATTTGTAATCTGATACTTGCTTTGCCTGTAAATTAAGCATTAGCCATCTGTGCAGCTACTTCTGCAGCGAAGTCTTCATTCTTCTTTTCCATACCTTCGCCAACTTCAAAACGTACAAATTTCTTGATTGCAAGATCTTTGTTTACGGAAGCAAGATATTTAGCTACAGACTGTTTTCCATCTTCTGCTTTAACATATGTCTGATCAAGCAGGCAGATCTCTTTCAACTGCTTGGAAACACGACCTTCTACAAGACCATTGAAGATCTTGTCAGCTGCGATTGTTTCCTTATCAGCCATAGCAATCTCAGCAAGCTGTGCAGCAGCTTCCTTTGAAAGGAAGTTGAATAAATACTGCATATTAGATTTCTTTTCTTCGTAGATAGCTACATCTTCTGCTGACCATACACCGGCTACTGCCTTTTCGATCAGTTTGTTTAAGATCGGTTTTGGCAGAGATGCAGGATCATTTAATGCGCTGTCAACTGTGATCTCACGAAGCTTTGCAACTTCTTCATCAGCCATATCAGCTCTGCTGATATACTGTGGGTTCATAGCTGCGATCTGCATTGCGATATTTGTAAGTGCTTCCTTAGCTGCATCATCGGATGCACCTGTACCGGCAACTAATACACCGATTCTTCCGCCGCCGTGAAGATAAGATGTTACAACATCTCCTGTTACCTTCTCGAAACGTCTGAAGGATAATTTTTCACCAATTGTTGCTGTCTTTTCAACTAAAGCATCTTTCAGTCCGTTCTCAGCAAGAAGTGCTTCTACATCTTCTCCGTCCTTGCCACCGTTTAAAGATGAAGCAAGTGCCTGATCTGCGATAGACTGTACAAATTCCTGGAATACTGCGTTCTTTGCAACGAAATCTGTTTCTGAGTTTACTTCTACAACAACTGCTGTATTATCGTTTGCTGCTGTACGTGTAATACCTTCTGCTGCGATACGGCTGGCTTTCTTTTCAGCCTTAGCTGCACCGCTTTTTCTTAATACTTCAACTGCTGCATCCATATCTCCATCAGTTTCTGCAAGAGCTTTCTTACAGTCCATCATGCCTGCACCAGTCATTTCTCTTAACTCTTTTACCATAGCTGCTGTGATAGCCATTTTCGTGTCCTCCATTTATATTATGTTAGTCGTACTCTTACTTTCGGATACTGATTATTCAGCATCTGCCTGAGCGGATTCTTCAGCTTCTGCCTGTGCAGCTTCTTCTGCTGCACCCTGGTTTGCTTCGATAACAGCGTCTGCCATCTTGGAAACGATCAGTTTTACAGCACGGATAGCATCATCATTACCCGGGATAACGAAATCAAGTTCTTCCGGATCACAGTTTGTATCAGCGATACCGATCAGAGTGATTCCAAGAGCCTGTGCTTCCTGTACGCAGATTCTTTCCTTCTTAGGATCAACAACAAAGATTGCATCCGGAATATGTTCCATCTCTTTGATACCGCCTAAGTTCTTTTCCAGTTTTTCCATTTCTTTCTTGATCTGGATTACTTCTTTTTTAGGAAGAACATCAAATGTACCGTCTTCTTCCATAGTTTCATATTTCTTTAATGTAGCGATACGTGTCTGGATTGTCTTGAAGTTTGTCAGCATACCGCCTAACCATCTCTCATTTACATAGTACATACCGCAGCGCTCAGCTTCTGTCTTAACAGCTTCCTGTGCCTGTTTCTTTGTACCAACGAAGAGGATTGTACCACCTGCTGCAGCGATTTCAGATACTGCCTGGTAAGCTTCGTCTACTTTACCTACAGATGTCTGCAGATCGATAATGTGGATACCATTTCTCTCTGTGTAGATGTATGGAGCCATCTTAGGGTTCCATCTTCTTGTCTGATGTCCGAAATGAACACCTGCTTCTAATAACTGTTTCATTGAAATAACGCTCATGTCTTTACCTCCATTTGGTTTTTTTTCTTCCGCATGCTTCTTCTTTTACAGTCATTCTTCCCGGCGTTATACGGAATGTGCGCTGCACAAAGTAATAAAAGGCTTTTATTACCCAGAAAACCAACTGAAAATCTGCATACGTGTTTTCTAGTCACAACGAATTGAGTTTAACATAAAAAATCCCTTACTGCAAGGGATTTTTCGTATTTTGTGAAATTGTGAATTTTCTACCGCGTTGTCAGAATCTGCGCGATCTCCGCCTCTGTGGCACCTGCAGGGATTGTCTTGACGCCTGTGCAGATTTTCTTATCGTAGCCATTCTGGCAGAGATATCTGTCATAGGCGGCTACATCACTGATAAGTCCGGCTTCGTACAGCTTTCTTGCCACTGTATCAGAACCGTCACCGCTGCTGACTGTGATCTGCTTGCTGCCTGCAGCCTGTGTATCTGATTCGCTGCTTCCTGCTGCGGTTGTCTGATCTGAATCATCTGCAGTACTTTCGTCCTGCGCATCCGCTGCGTTTTCCTCTGTTGTGCTTTCCTCTGCGCTGTCCGCATCTGCACTGCTATCCGTTTTTGCTTCCGTACGTTCTGCCGCATCCGGGTCTTCATGATAGATGTCCTGTTGCAGGCTGTCTGTCGATCCCGCTTCAGCAGCATCTGTATTTTCCGCTTCCCTGTCGAGCAGTGGATTTCCCGTTTTTTCTTCCGCTGCCAGCCGGTTTGCAAGAGAAGTTTCTTCCTTCACCTGATCAGGCAGCTCAGCCGGTTTTGTATCTTCCGCAGCATTCTCTGACACTGCATCTGCAAGCACATCACTACTGTATTTCATTTCCATGCCAAGTGCCTCGGCACGTTCTATGATCTGTTCATCTGTCAGACGCTCTGTTTTTCCATGTATTGTCAATGCCATAAGGATCGCCGTCACAAAGATGCCAATGCCGAGCCCCCGCATATAATATCGTAACTTCATTCCTACATCTCCTTAAACAAGTCAATGATCAGCTTCACTTCGCCGACACCGAGCCCAAGCTCTTTTGCGATCGCTACATTGCTTTTTCCCTGTTTATGAAGCGCGAGTACGCGTTCGTTCTTATTGCTATTGTCTGTGATCGGCTGCAGGGAAAGTGCGATATCTCCGCTTTCCTGTGTCTGCTGCGGCTTTGCTTCTGTTTTTGCTTTTGCCGCCGTTTTTTTCGGTTTGCTTTCTGCCGGTTTTACAGGCTTTTCTTTTTTCGCTGGCTCAGCCGCCGGTTTTGCCACAGGTTTTTCCTCTGTCTTTACTGCCGGCTCTGCAGGCTTTTCATCCTTTTCTTCTGCCGGTGCCGGCTTTTTCTCCTTTGGGATCACAGGGCTCTGCGCGATCGCTTTCTTGACAACAGACTCCGCAGCCTTGTCCATCTCATGCAGGCTGTCCTCTCTGCGTTTCAGCTTTTCGATTCCGGAAAGACTGATCGGTTCAAAGGTCTCCTCCGCGATCGGTTCGCCCGTTCTGGCATCCTCCATCACAGACTCGATCGGTTGATCCGGGTCGATCTCAGGCTCCGCAGCCCGTGCTGCATCCAGCTCACTGACCTTGACACTCGCTTCTTTGACTGCCATGGATACTTCTGTCGCTGTCTCTTTTAAATTTTCATGCTTATTATTGAGCATGTCATATAGAAACATGACTTCTTCATGATTTTTATGAATGTCTTCCAGAACAGTCTGTGCATACTCGGAAACCGCTGTCATCTTTTCATTTGTCAGTCGTTCCAGTCCGCGCTCTGTTTTTTCCATGGAATAATGAACTGTCTCATCCACTGCATCCGCTACCTGAGAACGTACATTTTTCATTTCCTCCTGCAAAAGCTCCTGCAGTTTTTCCTGTGTCAGTTGTTTATCTGCTGCATCCAGTTCACTTTTGCTTTCCGGTACGATAAAACTTGCAATAAAAATAACCGCACCCAGTATCAGAAGCAAAATCTCCAATGTTGTCATAGTATCTTCCTCTTTTCATATGCCGGTATCAAATAGAACAGTCAAAATGAGAACCATTGCCTTTTCCCCTGATGACTCTTCCTTCCGGCGGGATTTCATTTTTCTTTCTTCTGCGTCCGCCGTCTCCGAAATATTCATTTTTCCCTTTTTCACTCGCATCCTGACGTCTCTGTCTTGTATCTGTTTCTTCCGAACGTCTGACCTGACCTGCCTGCTCTTTTTCTGCCTTTTCCATCTGGTTCTGAAAAGCTGTCTGCTCAGTCATCGGTCTGAGATCCTCATTCTGTTTGATCGCAGAAACATCCTGCGCACGTCCTACCATCATATTCAGTTCGATCGGTCCCAGTGCCATAACGTTTTCTCCTTTACAATGAGGTATACTTCACTTCACCGCCAACCAGTGCAAAACGGCAAAATTGTACTTTACTCTTTAAGGTCATGGAATCGTCCCCTATCACAACCTTTGTGCCGGGATATGCAGTGTCCCGCACGCAGACACATGCCTCTGTCTTCTGCCCAAGCATGTTTTCCAGCTTGTCAAATTCCGCATTGTCATCTGCAAGCTGCTTCTCCAGCTGCTGGCTGGCAGTAAGCAGCGTCTGCACATATTTCATCTGCTCCGGTGAAAGTTTGACACCGCTTTTGACCTTTGCCGCCGCACCTGTCAGTGTTGTCTTTACCGTCATATATTTCTTCTGTAATTCTACGATCTCCTTCTGCAGCACCACATATCTTGCTTTCTGCTCCGGATTGACGCCGACCTCAACCACGGTATCCGCTCCAAGCTCTGATCCAAGCGTCTTGCAGGACACCTTCACCGTTGCCCGTACAATACCGCCTGCAATAAAGCCTTTCCTGCCGTCTACCGTAACCTCTGTTTTTGCACTTACCTTGCTATGCATCAGAGAATCCGCTTCTACGTAACTCCCTGCTTCGATCACAGCATTTTCCACAAATTTGGCAATGACTCTGCCGCCTGCCAGAAGCTTGCCACGTCCCATTCCATTCATGCCGCGTTCGATAACAATATCACCGCCCGCCTGAATTACAGCGCCTTCCACGACACCCTTGACCTGTACATTTTCCTTTGCCGTCACGGAAAATCCTGCCTGTACATTACCATTTACGACCACACTGCCCTCGGAAGTAATATTTCCGGTAGCAGGTCCTACATTTTCCACTTCATAAATATCCGAAACAAATACCTGATCGCCGGACAGAACAACATGGCCGTTGATATCGGAATATAATTCCAGTCTGTCTTCCGATATTGTTATGTTTCTGCCATAACGGAGAGACAGATGCTTAACCTCCCTCGGTCTGAGCCGCTCTCCCAGCACATTGCAGCCTTCTTCCCCCTTATCCTCCGGGTGAAGTCTTGCAAGAAGATCCCCTTTCCGGCAATGATTCATTGTATTCAAATTAAAAAAGTCAACCGAGCCGTCTTCCCGCCTCGTCGGCTTTGCCTGTAAATCTGTTTCAAAGAAATACTCGATCCATGCATTTTCACCATGTCTCGGCTCTTTTCCCCGTGCTACCACAATGTCTGTACAGTAAGTCCTGTTTTTGAGGAACGCATCTATTGCCGCTTCATCGATTCCGAACCGGATCTGTCTCGCATAAAGATCTTTCAGGATCTCATCCTTTGACATAGTGCTTCCTGCATTACTTGGCGCAATAAACCGTGCTGTCACAATCATTTTATCCTCTGACATGCGGAAAAAACACATTTCATTTTCCTGATAAGACCGCATACTGCAGAGCGGGATCTGTACAGGCTTATCCTTCAGCCTTCCGATCGTCTGATAGATCAGTTTGATATCATAATCCACAATCCCTTTTAGCTGCAGATACGCCGCAATCTCATCCATACTGAGCGGACTGCCGCCAACTGTCTGTGGAATCAGTTCAATTGCCGTTCCTGTTTGTGATATGATCAATCGAAAATATGCGTTCATAATAAGCCCCCCTTCTCCCGGACTACACGGTATCATGCAAAATTCCCATATAATTACCAAGCTTTTTCTTCATCTTGGAAAGCCCCTTTGTATGTAACTGGGAAACGCGGGATTCCGACACTTCCAGTATATTGCTGATTTCCTTCAGCGTCAGATCCTCATAATAATAAAGAACTATAACTTTCTTTTCCTTCTCGGTCAGAAGCTCCAGTGCATCTGCCAGTTTCACCTTCAGCTCCTGCTGCTCTATGACAGATTCCGGCTCTGCAAAATGTCTGGAAATCTGTCTTCCGTCACCCGAAATATCACTTCCCTGCTCCAGATATTCATTCAGGGAAACAATACCCGTAATTTTCATACTGGATTGCCAGTCCGTATATTCTTCCTGTGTTATGCCAAGTCCCTGTGCGATTTCTTCATCAGTTGCTTCTCTTCCTTTTTCCAGTTCAACTTGACGTATCACACTTTCGATCTGTTTCTGTTTTTTCCGTATCGTGCGGGGAATCCAGTCCATCTTCCGGATCTGGTCCAGAATTGCTCCCCTGATACGAAGACTGGCATAAGTTTCAAATTTAACATCTTTCAAAGAATCAAACTTATCGATTGCATCGATCAGTCCAAAGATCCCATAGCTTACCAGCTCTTCATATTCCACATTACTGCCAAGATACATATGAAGTCTGCCTGCCACCACCTTTACAAGCGGCGCATATTCCAGGATGATCTTCTCCCGGATGCCCGGATCTTTTGTTCTCGCATAATCCACCCAGAGACGTTTTCTTGCCGCTTCCTCCATAGATTACCCTCCTTGGCTACTGTTTCTCGATCACAGCTCCATCCTCGGTTTGCTGCCTTTCTTCCTGCTGCCCTGTCTCCTGTGCTGCTTCACCTTCCTGCTCTGCTTCCTTCTTCTTCTCCTGCTGCATACCGAATTTATCAAGCATCAGCCTGATCAGACAGCCCAGCACATAAAAAACAGCAAAAACAAGAAGAATCACCCAGGACATCGTATACAGACTATAATGCATCCGAAACATGACAATTCCTGCCACCAGTCCTGCTGTCAGCATAACAAGTGCCGGTATATTTCTGGTATTCATATTGTATACGTTTCCTTTCCGACTGCTTTGATCTGAAATTCCCCTGTTTCCGGATAAAAGATAACGGTTCTACCGAAATCTTTCCCTGTATCTTCCGCCAGGATCGGTATATTCAGCTGCTTCAGTTTTGCTTTCGTTGCCTCTACATTTCTTTCGCCCACACGTACCATGCTGGATTTATTCTGAAATGCAAACATCTGCGCCCCGCCGGCGATCTTTGCAACCAGCCTTGATCTGTTGCCGCCCGCTGCCACGATCCGTTTTACCAGTTCTTCAATTCCAGTATCAGCGAATTTCGGAATATTGGAATTATCTTTGATCTGCGTACTGTCAGGCAGCATGATATGTGCAAGACCCCCAATGCCTGTCACCGGATCCCGTAATGCGATTCCCACACAGGATCCCAGCCCCAGGGTCGTAATGCCGTCAGGACTGATACAGACATTCAGATCTGCCATTCCCACTTTTATTATCTCACTCATTCCATTACCTTGTTACACTTTCTACTAATTACATCCCAGAGATGCCATGATCTTATCATAGGATTCCAGATCAGGCACGAGAATGAAGAAACCATCCAGTAATTTATCATCCGTAAACTGTGTCTGGATCAGCAGGATCCTGTCACCCAACGCACCAAATTCTATCGCCGGAACACTTAAGATCGCTCCCGCCATATCAATGCTCAGATCGGGAACCGATGGGATGATCTTCATATTAGTCAGCATGGATAAGGAATTCAGATAAGCACCCGTAATAATATTACCGATCTCCTTCAAGGCAGAAAGCTCCATCTCTGAAAACTCTCCGCTGTCCGGACCGGATACGCCCATCAGCTTATTCACAAGATCATGGGCTGCGTCTTCTTTCAGAAGGAACATGATGCTTCCGGTAATATCACCTTCTACCAGCAGATAAACACCTGCCATGATCTGTTCCTCGCCACCCATGGCCGCGCCAACCTCCTGAAATTTCAGAAGTTTGACCTGTGGAACCTTCATATCCACCTTGCAGCCAAGCATCTGTGCCAGAGCTGTCGTTGCATTACCGGCACCGATATTGCCCAGTTCTTTTAAAATGTCAAAATATTGCTGGGATACATGATTCAAATCAAATTTACTCATATATACCCCCCTTTTTCTAAATGTAATGCTTCTGTTATTGTCCGTCCTTATCTGTAAATGTTGCATTGACATCCAGCAGGGAGATCAGCCTGTCTTTGTCCTTACCGACTCCGTTGATAAAATTCGCTTTTTTATCCTTGGAATCATAAGCAACCTTCTCGATCTGGGACTGCTCCAGTGTTACCACTTCTTCTACCGCATCCACTAAAACACCGATACTGTCTCCGCTTTCCAGCTTGATGATGATGATACGTGTTGCTTTCGTGATCTCATCATCGGAAAGTCCCATTTTCAGCCGCAGGCTGATGACCGGAATGATCTCGCCACGCAGGTTGATCACACCCTTTATGTAGCTCTGCACCTTTGGCACACGTGTAATACGCTGCATCCGGACAATATTATCCACATATTTGATATCGATACCGAACTGCTCATCTCCATAACGGACTACGATGAACTGTGTTGTCATATACTGCTCTTTTAATTCGTCCATACTGCCCCTCCTTATAATAATGCATTCGTATCAAGGATCAGAGCGATCTCGCCGTCACCTAAGATCGTTGCACCGCTGATGATCTTATTCTTATTGATATAATTGCCAAGTGACTTGATAACGATCTCCTGCTGTCCCATCAGTTCGTCTACGACAAGACCTGCCAGCTTATCACCTTTCTTGACAATGATCACAAGCAGATTCTCATCCGGTTTCTTAGTAGATTCATTATCGAGCACTTCGTTTAAACGGATCAGTGGAATAACTGTACCACGCAGGTTGATCACTTCTTTTGCCTGTACATATTTGATCTCTGCCGGTTCCACATCTTCGATCGTCTGGATGGAGCCAAGCGGGATCGCATATTTTTCGCCACCCACTTCTACCATCAGTGCCTGTATGATCGCCAGTGTCAGCGGGAGTCTGATAATAAAGGTACTTCCCTCTCCCAGCTTTGTTTTTACTTCAACCTCACCGCTCAGAGATTCAATCTTTGATTTTACAACATCAAGTCCAACGCCCCTTCCGGATACATCAGTAACTTTCTCTGATGTAGAGAAACTTGGTAAAAACAGCAGCCCGATAACATCTTTATCTGCCATATTTTCTGCCTGCTCCGGAGTGATCGTACCACGTTCGATCGCTTTCTTTTTCACTGCTTCCACATCGATTCCGTTACCGTCGTCTCTTACTTCAATAATAACGTTATTTCCATCCTGATAAGCATTGAGGAAGATCGATCCAACTTCCGGCTTTCCTCTCTCCTTACGGACTTCAGCAGATTCCAGACCATGGTCTGCGGAATTACGAAGCAGATGCATCAGCGGATCTCCGATCTCATCTACCACAGTTCTGTCAAGCTCGGTCTCTTCACCGGACATGATCAGCTGCATTTTCTTATCCAGCTTCTTGGACAGATCACGGATCATCTTCGGGAATTTCTGTACGACAGTCTCGATTGGAACCATTCGTACCTTCATAACAGATTCATGCAGGTTTGTTGTCACGCTTTCCAGATATTCGATCTGCTCATTAAATGTGTTGTTTGTCAAAATGCCTTCCTGGGATGAAGTGGATACCAGAGAGTTTTTCGCAATGATCAGCTCGCTGACCAGATTCATCAGAACATCCAGTTTTTCGATATCCACACGTACCGTTCTGTTAACGATCGGTTTGGAGATTGGCTTTTTATCTGCTGCCTTTGCCGGTGCTGCCGGTGCTGCAGGTGCTGCTTTCTTCGGCTGTTCCTCTTCCTTTGGCTGTGCTTCGGCAATTGCCGCAGGCTGCACTGCTTCTTCCGGCTGCACAGGCTCTACCTCTCCCACATAAGCAGCCTCGATCTCAGATACATTGAGAATTGCATTCTTTACAGTCTCTACATCTGCATCTGTCAGAATGATCACGCTGAAGTCGAATTCAAAATGCTCATCTTCAATATCCTGTGCACTCGGAACGGAAACGATCATGTCGCCCAGCTCTTCCAGTGCTTTATATACAAGGAATGCTCTTGCAGCTTTTAAAATACAGGATTCCTGCACATAAACCGTCACACCGAGACATTTCTTTCCCTGTTTTTTTGCTTCTGCTATAACAGTATGCTCTGTATCGCCCAGCTTGATCTCCCGCCATTTTTCCTTGCCCGGATCTGCGCCTGCTTCCTGCTTCGGTTCTTCCTTTGCCGGTTCTTTCTTTTCCTCTTTTGCCGGCTGTGGTGCGCCGTCGCCGCTGTTTTTAGCCAGATAATCATTCAACGCCTTGATCAGGTGCTCATTATCGTTGGTACCCTCATCTCCCGTATTCTGGATATTCTCCGTATACTCTTCGAGTGCATCCAGACACTGGAATAAAAGGTCTACCATGGCACCGTCAACTTTGATCGTATTGTTACGGACTTCCGAGAACACATTTTCCATATCATGTGTCAGCGTCTGCATCCGCTTATATCCCATCGTACCTGCCATGCCTTTCAGGGTATGTGCGGAACGGAATATTTCATTGATGGTATCCATGTTGTCCGGTTCCTGCTCGAGGATCATAAACTGATCACTCAGGCTCTGTAAGTGTTCTTTTGTTTCGTCAAGAAAGATTTCCAGATATTGCGTTACGTCCATATCATTTTACCCCCACGCTTTTTATAATGGCATCTGCCACATTTTCTACTGGTTCAATTTGATTGGTTAATCCGGATGCCACAATGCTGCGCGGCATTCCGTATACAGCACAGCTTTCTTTCTGCTGTGCGATCACATAAATTGGTTTCTTCTGATGCAGATTCCGTATGCCGGCGGTTCCGTCTGCTCCCATTCCGGTCATTACAACGCATACAACCCGCGCATAACCGGACTCTGCCAGCGATTCATACATAAAATTGGCGCATGGGCGGACACCCTCCCGTGTGGGTCCGTCCTTCAGGATCAGATAATGTTTTCCATCCCGCCGCACAATCTCCATATGCTTACCGCCTCTTGCAATATAAGCGCATCCCTTTTGGATTTCCATGTTATTTTCCGCTTCCATGACATGCAGCGGGCTGCGTTCATCCAGACGCTGTGCCAGCGATTTGGTAAAGCCCTCCGGCATATGCTGTACGATCAGAACCGGGGCATTCAGGTTCTGTGGCAATTTCGGTATTACCTCGGCAAGTGCCTTCGGTCCGCCTGTGGAACAGGCAATCGCCACAACCGCATTTCCATCCGGTATGACCTTCTGCTTTTTGATCTGTTTTCTGCTGCTTTCCCCGACCGTCACTTTTTTCGGCTGCGGTCTGCTCTGCACAGCAGAAGATAAAATAGCCAGAAATCGTCTGACAAAGGTATCCCCTTTTGCCTCCAAAATAGAATCCGGCTTATGAATAAAATCCACTGCACCAAGCTCCAGTGCCTGCAGAGTGATCTCTGCATCCTTTCTGGCTTCAGAACTGAACATCACCACATGCTCCTGCAGCCCCAGCCGGTTGATCTCCTTCAGGACACCGATCCCGTCCAGCTTCGGCATGATAATATCAAGAATAACCGCATCATATGTATTTTTCTGCATCAGACTGATTGCCTCCAGTCCGTTTGCAGCCATATCCTGCACACAGAATTGTTCATCCAAATTTATTATATCATATACTATTCTTCTCATGAGTGCAGAGTCATCTACAACCAGTATTTTTTTCTTATTATCCATTTTTTCTCTGCCTGTTCTTTCGTTCTTCTTCAAAAATATAACGAATAATCTCTTCCCGCTGCTGATTATCTATGTTGATATACTGTACCCTGTGCTCAAAGGTGCCTCTTCTGTTTTCCAGTTCCTTCACAGAAAGGATTTTTCCCACAAGGTTATATGTTTTCTGTATCTTTTCACTGCTCAGATTGTAAGTCAGATAGATCAGTGTCCCGTTTTCATATTTATAATCAGATACAAAACGAATCCCTCCGCCGCTGATATCCACCACCACACTCTGTCTGAGCGGAAGTCCTGCCTGAATGTACTGCTTGTTCTGTTCTATCGCAGAAAGCTCTTCCTCTACAAGTTCCCTGCTGCTCATATTGAGAATGCAGGAGAAACGATAAAATTCTCTTCTCTGATGTTTTCTCAGATTGGAGATTGTTTCGCATAGTAAAATATAGGTATTGTCCTTTTTGTAACGATCTGCGATCCTGACATAACATTGATACAATCCCTGCTTGGTATAAAAACAGACATCATATTCCCCGTCTACAGGAAGCAGAATTAGTTTTGTCTGCTCCATCGGCATCAAAACCTCAAACTGATCGTCGGACAATACATCATAAATTCTGGATATATAACTTTTCTTATCTGAAGCGCTGCCCAGTATACTTTTCTCCATCGACTGTAATTCGATTTTTTCTCCCGGTAAAATCAATTTTGTCAACATAATTTTCTCCTGTTTTTATTGCGGTGTATTTCCGATAAAATGTGCAAAAAACGCAGCCATACCACGTTTTTTTACAGCAGGTTCCCCTTCCCCCGGATACATCAGCTTTGCCGCGATCCGCTCATATGCCTTGGCAGATTTTGCATTCTCGTTCTGCAGAGAAACAGGCATCTGCTGCATCACTGCTTTTTCAAGCTGCACATCCTGCGGTACTGTACCTAAATAAGAAATCTCCATCTTCAGATACCTTGTCACGACCGTATTCAGCTTCTGATAAAGAATCTGCCCTTCCTCTATCTTTTCCATCTTATTCGCAATCATCATAACCTTTGTATTCTCATTGGAAAAACGCGGATGACGCCCGAGTGCTTTTAACAGAGAATACGAATCTGTAATGGAGGTCGGTTCCGGTGTCGTTACCAGAAGCACCTCACTGCTCGCCACCAGAAATTCCAGTACAGCATCCGAAATGCCCGCTCCCGTGTCCACAATGATCACGTCCGCTATAGAATCCAGCTTTGCCAGATTGCGGATAATATAAGCCAGATATTCCCGGTTCAGATTAGAAAGTCCCGCAATACCGGAACCACCCGAGATAAAACCGATTCCGCCCGGTCCCCATGTAATGATCTCTGTGATATCCTTTCCCTTATAGATCAGATCACTCAGATTAAACTGTGGCACTGCGCCAAACATGATCTCAATATTTGCCAGTCCGAAATCCGCATCCAAAATCACAACACGCTGTCCCAGCTTTTTTAACTGGATCGCCAGATTGATGCTTGTATTTGATTTTCCGACACCGCCTTTCCCGCTTGTGACCGTAATGACGCGTGCAAGCGGACGGGGGCGCTCCTGATTCATTTTTATGATATTTCTAAGCTGTGATGCCTGATCCAAACGATCGCCCTCCTTTACTCGAACTGATTGCCGCCTAATAACAGTTTCACGGTTTTCTGCGCGTCAAATTCACCGATATCATCCGGGACATTCTGCCCACATGTCACATAAGACATCGGTGCATCCGTATGCAGACGCAGATTAAACAGATTTCCCTGACATTGTGTCTCGTCAAGCTTTGTAAATACCAGTCTGAAATCTGTCAGCTTCTGATATGTATCTGCTATGTTCAATAAATCTCTGTACTTGGTTGTTGCACTGACAACCAGATAAACTTCCTTTTCTGCCTGGCCGTCCGCTGCACGTAAAAGTGCCAGTGTATCGTCCCGCTGATCCGTATTTTTCTGGGAATGCCCGGAAGTATCCACGAAAATATAGTCATATGCCGCATAATCTTCTATCGCAGTTCTGATCTCCTGCGGCGTATAAATGATCCGGAACGGAACTTCCAGAATATTGGCATATGTACGAAGCTGCTCTGCCGCTGCAATCCGGTAGGTATCCGCTGTCAGAAGCACGATCTTTTTCTTTTCCACAACGCTGAGGCGGGACGCGATTTTTGCGATCGTTGTTGTTTTTCCGACACCGGTCGGTCCGATGAAGTAAACAAGCTTTGGCCCTTTTTCTGCCGACTGTATCGTTTTGGTCTGCCCGAATTTCAGCACCATTTTCTGATATACAACGGAAAGCAGATAATCGATCGGCATATCCGGCTTTACACTGCCATCCAGCTCTTCCACAAGCTGATTGGCATACGTTTCTTCGATTTCATTATCCAGCAGCATTTTATAAAGGAGATGGAAGAAGGCGACATTACTGTCCTCTTTCTTTTCTTCTCCTTCGCTTTCCTTTTCTTCCTCCTGCGTGCTGCCGATCTGTTTTTCCAGCAGATTTTGTAAGGTGCTCAGTTTTTCTTCGATCGCGCTCTCCTGTCTGCTGTCAATTGTCTGCGTATTTTTCTCAGGCTGCCTCTGTTTCTCCTGTTGCCTCTGTTTCTCCTGTTGTCTCTGTTTCTCCGGCTGTGGTCCCGGCTCTGCCTTTCCCTGCTTTGCCTGCTGTTCCGGTTCCGTTTTCGCGCTCCGGGTGTTTCCAGCCGCTTCACTCTGTCTGGCGATCTCACTGACCTTCGCAACCGCTTCGCGGAAATTCTGTTTTTCCTCTTCCTCAAGAGCCACCGTCACTTCTACCTGTTGTGGCTTAAAGATGCTGAACAGACCTTTCTTTTTCACTTTTTTTACATTCATGACAACAATACCGCTGCCAAGTTCTTTTCTTGCCAGCTCAAGCGCTGTCTCTTCTGTTTTTGCCTGAAATTTTTTTATGATCATTTATGCGGTCACCATCCCAACTGATTGTAATTCAACATTTGTCTCCACCTCATTATAGGAAACAACGATCAAATCTTTAAAATAATCCTCTGTCAACCGTTTAAAATACATACGAACGATCGGTGAAGTAATAATGATCGGATTTTTACCGAGACTCTCCAGTTTATCGATTTCCGTCTGAACACTTGCCATGATCGCCTTTGTCCGCTCCGGTGCCAGTGTCAGATATGCGCCCTGTTCCGTCTGCTTGACACTGCTCATGATCTCCTGCTCGACCTTCGGATCCAGTGTTACCACGCTTGTTGTTTCATTTGCAGGGAAATATTTTGCAGAGATCGCGCGCTTCAGGCTCTGTCTGACATATTCGGTCAGAACATCCGTATCTCTCGTTGTCTGGGCATAATCTGCCAGTGTTTCAAAAATAGTCAGCAGATCACGGATAGAAATGCCTTCACGCAGTAAATTCTGCAATACCTTTTGTACTTCGCCAAGTCCCAGCATCTTTGGCACCAGTTCTTCCACAATGGAAGGATTGCTTTCCTTTAAGTTGTCCACCAGATTCTGTACATCCTGACGGGACAGAAGTTCTGCAATATGCTGGCGGATCACTTCCGTCAGATGAGTTGCAATAATGGACGGTGGATCGACTACCGTATAACCAAGGCTTTCCGCACGCTCACGCTGTCCTTCTGTGATCCAGACAGCCGGCAGATGGAAGGAAGGTTCAAACGTCTTGATACCTGTGATCTCTTCCTCTACATAACCGGGATTCATTGCCATATAATGATCAAACAGAATCTCTCCCTCACTGACCTGGATTCCTTTGATCTTGATAATATATTGATTCGGATTCAGCTGGATATTGTCACGCAGTCTGATGATTGGAACGATCGTACCAAGCTCAAGTGCAATCTGCCGTCTGATCATAACAACACGGTCAAGAAGATCTCCGCCCTGATTGACATCTGCCAGCGGTATGATACCATAACCAAACTCCAGCTCGATCGGATCGACCTGCAGAAGCGAGGTAACATTTTCCGGCTGTCTGATCTCCTCTGCCGCCATCTCCTCCTGATTTGCTTCATTTTCAATCTGCGCCGTTTCGATCGTACCTGCCATCATACGTCCCGTTACCACAAAAGCAACACCTACTCCGACAAAAATGATCGTATTCAGCGGTGTCACAATACCAAGGCCGATCAGTACCGCACCTACCATATACATCGTACGCGGTACGCCAAAAAGCTGACTGATCAGTGCTGCACCGAAATCTGCATCCTTACTGCCCTTAGTCACCAGAATACCGGTTGATAAGGAGATCAGAAGAGATGGGATCTGGCTGACAAGTCCGTCACCGATCGTCAGAACTGCGTAAGTATTCAGTGCTGTATTAAAATTAAGCCCCTGACGGAACATTCCCATCAGAATACCACCGACAATATTCACAGCGGTGATGATCAGACCTGCGGTTGCATCTCCCTTTACATACTTGACCGCACCATCCATGGAACCGAAGAAGCTGGCTTCCTGCTGGATCTTATCACGTCGTTCCTTTGCCTGCTTGTCAGTGATCGCGCCTGTATTTAAGTCCGCGTCGATTGCCATCTGTTTACCGGGCATGGCATCCAGTGTAAAACGCGCCGTTACTTCAGCCACACGTTCGGAACCTTTGTTGATGACCATAAACTGGATGATGATCAGAATAATAAAGACGATCGCACCCATGATCAGGTCATTACCACCTACGAACTGTCCGAATGTACGGACAACATTACCCGGATCGCCGCTTGTCAGGATCAGACGGGTGGAAGATACATTCAGGGAAATCCTGAATATGGTCGTGAATAACAGAACTGTCGGGAAATAAGACATATCCAGTGCTTCTTTTGCAAACATACTGCCAAACATGATCGTAAACGCTACTGCCATGTTAATACACAGCAGAACATCAAGAAGACCTGATGGAATTGGCACGATCAACATAATAAATGCCGCCAGGACATAGCCTGCAACTGCAAGATCTGCTTTTTTCATTCCATCACCTTCCTTTCCTGATCATATTTTTTTCTTATCTTAAGAAACGATTTATCCTATATCTTCCCCTGCATATGATAAACCATTGCCAGCACCTCCGCAACCGCCTGATACAATTCCGGCGGTACCTGCTGCCCAATATCCACATTATAATACAACATACGGGCAAGTGGTTTATTTTCTACAATTTCTACTTTATTTTCTCTGGCAACTTCCTTAATCTTCGCCGCCAGATGATCCTCTCCTTTTGCGAGCACAACAGGTGCTGCTGCTTCTTTTGCATCATACCGGACCGCTACCGCAAAATGCGTCGGATTTGTGATAACCACATCTGCTTTCGGGATATCCTGCATCATACGCCTGCGGGAAGCTTCCTGCATTCTCTGCCTCTGTTTTCCCTTTATGGCAGGATCTCCTTCAGCATTCTTATATTCATCCTTGATCTCCTGCTTTGTCATCATCTGGTCTTTATTGAATTTATGCTTCTGGTATGCAAAATCAAGTACCGCGATAATAACATAAACGATCGATACCTTCATACCGATTGAAATCGCGATATCAGCGGCAGCAGCAATTCCCTGCCACAGTGTCATGTGAAACAGCAGGTAAATGACCTGCAGCTTGTCCCTGACCGTCGTATAAACCACATAACTGATCAGTCCGATTTTCAGAATAGATTTCAAAAGCTCCATCAGAGAATTGACGGAAAAAATACGTTTAAATCCGTTGATCGGATTCATCTTACTGAATTTCGGCTGCAAAGGTTTTGTTGTTACCTTCCATTTTACCTGTAAAAAATCAGAAAGAAACGCAACCACAAAACCGACCGCAAGAAAGGGAGCCATGGTAAGGAGCATCCGCAAAAGCATATGAAACAGCAGCATGGAAAAATCTCCGCTCCGTATCTTACCGTCTGTCAGTCCGACCACTTCCGGAATATACTTATAAGCATCTTCAAAGCTGCCCAAAAACTGATCCCCCAGAAAAGAAAGAGATAACTTCAGCAGAACAAAAAGTGCGATCATTGTAAATGCATTGGATACCTCGCGGCTCTTTACAACCTGTCCTTCTTTTCTGGCATCTTCCAGCTTTTTTGCTGTTGGTTTTTCTGTTTTTTCTCCGCCCGGTCCTTCTTTGGCGAAAAACTGTAGTCTGTATTCTATCATGGCATGATTGCCTCCACAAATGAGACGATCATGATCTTCATCTCTTTATAAATATAATCGCTGACATAAGGCAGCATGCCCACTGTCAGAAACATAACGCCCAGGCCGATCAGAATCTTGATCTGCATACCGACCGCAAACATATTCATCTGCGGTGCCACCTTTGCCAAAATGCCCAGTACAACATTAACGATGAGCGTCACACAGAAAATCGGCAGACAGATCTGAAAACCGATATTGATATACTGGCTCATAAAGCCGATCACAGCCTTCATCAGCGGTTCCGACCGGAAAACCGCGCCATTTACAGGGATCAGCTCATAAGTCTGTGCCAGCGCCTGCAGAATATAGCGGTGCATACCGGATACGATCAGAAGAAGCATTACCGTATACTGATAGTAGAAGCCTGAGATCGTAGCATTTTCCTTCGTCGTCGGATCGATCGCATTGACCATGGCAAAACCGATCTCCATATCGACAAGACGTCCCGCAAATAAAACAATGGAGCTGCAGATATTTGCGCCCCATCCGATGATCAGACCGACAAGTGCTTCCCGCATCACAATGACCGCATATTCCAGTACAGTCCCATAAACCAGTTCCTGATGCGGCAATGACACTGCATAAAGCAGATAAGACACAAACAATCCCAAACCGATCTTAAACTGATTCGGTGTATTATTCATACTGTAAAACGGTGCTGCATAAATAAAACATGTCACTCTGACAAAATATAATAATAATATTTCAAGTTCCTGGATTGAAAAACTATACTCTATCATGATCCATTACCTGATATAAACAGAAAAGTCCGACCACATATCCACCATGAGATTCGTCATCTGGTTCAGCATCCAGTGTCCTAAGATCATCAGCGTTACAAAAACTGCAACGATCTTCGGTACAAACGTAAGTGTCTGCTCCTGGATTGACGTAACGGTCTGAAAAATGCTGACGATCAGACCGATCACAAGCGAAATAATAAGTACCGGAGCTGACGTTAATATGACGGTATAAAGAGCTTTATTTGCAAGTTCCACAACAAGATCAACTGTCATACCTCATCCTCCTAGTAAAAGTAAAATGTTTTCACAAGATTTACAATGACCAGATTCCAGCCATCCGCCAGTACAAATAACAAAATCTTAAACGGCATGGAAATCGTTGTCGGTGGAAGCATCATCATACCCATACTCATCAGGGCTGATGCCACAACCATATCGATCACAAGGAACGGAATATAGATCACAAAACCGATAATGAATGCTGTCCGCAGCTCACTTACCATAAACGCAGGGATCAGGGCACTCGTCGGGATATCGGCAAGTTCTCCCGTCCATTCGATATTGCCGATCTCGCAGAACATCTGTGCATCCTTGGTCTGTGTCTGCTTATACATAAACTCACGCAGTGGCTTCACTCCGGTCTCCAGAGCCTCCTCCTGCGTGATCTCACCGGCCTCAAACGGTTTGATCGCATCCTCATTGATCGTATTGATCGTCGGACTCATAATAAAAAACGTCAGAAAAAGTGCCAGACCGATCAGCACCTGATTGGGTGGCGCGGACTGCGTATTCAATGCCATTCTGGTAAAATGGAGCACGATCAGGATACGTGTAAAACTTGTCAGACAGATCAAAAGAGTCGGTGCGACTGCAATTGCCGTCAGGATCAGCAATATTCTGAGAGACCCTGCCAGTGTACCGTTCCCATCACTGTACGTAACTGTCATTGTATTTGCTATATTCAGATTTTTCAGATCCTCTGCGGAATCCGATGTGCCCGGCTCTGTAATGTTGGTTCTTGTTTCCGTATCTCCTGCCAGATGTCTGTTCATGGTAGAAGCTTCTGCCTTGATGCTCCCTGCAGAAAAAAACAGAACTACCGCACAAAAAACCATTACAAGCCGTATGTACCATTTATTCATTTTTATCCGCCCGTTTCTTATCGTTTTTACTGCCCGCCGCATACTTCCTTGCTTTCTCCAGGATCTGTTTGAAATCCATCTGCGATGTCTCCTGCTTTGGTTTCAGCGTACCTGGATCCAGCTCCGACAGCATAGTCACTGTATCCTTACAGACTGCAAGAAGAATATATTTTTCTCCCGCCCGCACGATCTGCAGATACTTATTAGGCGCAATCCTGGAAGTCTCCACGATCTCTATATTGGTCGTGTCGATCTGTTGTTTCTGAAAGCGGGCAATATAGCGTGTTGTTCCGTAGGTCAGCAGTAAAACAAACAGGAAGATCAGTATCACCGTAAACAGACGGGCTGCTGATTCTAACATACCTGCCGCAAGGATCATATCAGCCCACTACCTTTTTCACGGCTTCAATTACACGGTCTGCCTGGAACGGCTTCACGATAAAATCTTTGGCACCGGCCTGGATAGATTCAATAACCATTGCCTGCTGTCCCATTGCGGAACACATGATAACTGTTGCACCGGAATCCAGTTCTTTGATCTTTTTCAGTGCCTGGATACCGTCCATCTCAGGCATTGTGATATCCATCAGTACCAGGTCCGGTTTTGTCTCTGTGTACTTCTCAACAGCCTTTAAACCGTTCTCGGCTTCTCCGACCACATTATAACCGTTTTTGGTTAAGATATCCTTGATCATCATTCTCATAAACGCTGCGTCATCACAAATCAAAATATTCTTTGCCATAATTCTCTCTCCTAAATGAATTTTATTTTATAATCTCTGTCACTCTGATACCAAAGCTTTCTTCAATTACAACTACCTCACCTTTGGCAACAAACTTTCCGTTTACCAGTACATCAATCGGCTCTCCTGCGATCTTATCCAGTTCGATGATCGTACCCGGCGTAAAATCCAGAATCTCCGCAATAGACTTTTTGGTTCTGCCAAGCTCTACAGTAACCTCCAGCGGTACATCCATGATCAGACCGATATTTTCCTGACTTGCCATCTGCTGTGGCATCTGCGTATTGAATGCCTGGAACTGTGCAGGCTGTATATTTGCCTGCTGCATCTGTGGCATCTGCATTTGCATTTGCGGCATTGCCTGCTGCATCTGCGGCATTTCTGCCTTCGGTGGAACATAAGGCTGCGGTTGCGGCTGCGGCGCTGGATCCGACTGTGGCTGCGGTGCAGGAACCGACTGTGGCTGCGGCGCAGGATCCGGCTGTGCAGGAGCTGCGCTCGTTCCCATCTGCTGTTCCATAAAAATCTTATACAGGGATTTTGCGAAATCGATCGGATACAGCTGCATGATCGTACTGTCTACCAGATCTTCAATCTGCATTCTGAATTCGATTTTTACAAAATCGCCGCCCAGAAACGGTGCAATATCTGCTCCGTTTTTATTTTCAAGTATATTTACAAGACTTGCTTCCGGCGGACTGATATCGATCATCCTGCCAAGCATGGAGGAAAGGGATGTCGCAGAGGAACCCATCATCTGATTCATTGCCTCTGAAATAGCACTCAGATGCAGTTCTCCAAGCTCACCGTCTATATTGCTGCCATCACCGCCCATCATAAGATCGGTGATAACTTTTACGTCTCTTTCCCGCATGATCAGGATATTTGCACCATCCAGACCCTCCGTATATTTAATCTGAATAAAAACGCACGGTTTTTCCTGTTCGTCTATAAAATTTTTCCAATTTGCAATGGATACCGTCGGTGTTGTGATATTGACCTTACGGTTCACCAGGGAATAAAGTGTGGTAGCGGATGTTCCCATGCTGATATTGGCGATCTCGCCAATGGCATCCTTTTCAATATCCGTAAGGATCTCTTCCGTCGCTGCCGGCTGCGGATCCGGCTGTGGATCTGAACTGCCTGCGTTCATGCCTGATAACAGTGCATTTATTTCGTCCTGTGACAGCATACCGTCCATTTATTTATTCCTCCTCTCTGACAACTGACGTGATCCGTACAGCATAATTATCCTTGCTTGTACCGGGTAACGCAGTAAATTTTTTAATATTACCAACATAAACTTCCATTTCATCGTCTATCTTGGAATCAAGCCGGATGACATCTCCGACCTGTAATCCGGCAAAATCCATGACGGAAACAACACTCTTTC
>ULTF01044007.1_pt1 | contig 25218 bp, 18 predicted proteins | sample 1957371 | NCBI WGS metagenome assembly ULTF01 (sample SAMEA4835727, study PRJEB28245) | human gut metagenome | biome: gut microbiome; material: fecal sample | place: Denmark | collected 2008
GCCTTCCATCGGGAACTATATCTATGGGACATCGGACAAGGCCTTGTGGGTAAACCTCTTCATCGGAAACACCACCGAAGTCACGATCGACGGGAAAAAGGTCGTCATGAAACAAGAAACGGACTACCCTTGGGACGGGCTGGTCAAGCTGACCGTCACCTCCGAACAACCGCTCGGCAAGGAGTTGCGCATCCGTATCCCCGGATGGTGCAAGTCATACACCCTGTCGGTCAACGGGAACAAAGTCGACAGTACGACCGACAAGGGATATACCGTCATCAAGGAATGGAAAACCGGCGACTTGATCGTGCTCAACATGGACATGCCGGTCGAAAAAGTATCAGCCGACCCGCGCGTGCGGCAAAACACGGGCAAGCGCGCCCTGCAACGCGGACCGCTGGTCTACTGCCTCGAAGAGACGGACAACGCGAAAGACTTTGCCGACCTCGCACTGACGCCCACCTCCTCATTCGAGGTCAAAGACGAACCGGACAACCTGGGTGGCATCCGCTCAATCAAAGCCATATCGAATGGACAAACACTACATTTCATTCCTTACTATGCCTGGGACAACCGCAAAGCAGGCAAGATGAAAGTATGGATCGATTATCAAGAATAACATAACATCATCCTATCACCATGAACAAATTGAAAAAAATTTTCCTGACAGCAGTCGCCACCCTCACGGTGGCGACTGTCTCGGCCGCCGGCGAAGAACCCGCAGCCGAAAGTTACCGGAACAACCGACACCCGCTCTTGCAAAAAGACTACATCCAACTGCCTCTCGGAACCATCCGCGCCGAAGGGTGGATGCACGACCAACTGACCCGTATGCGCGACGGAATGACCGGCCACTTGGATAAGGTCTACACGAAAGTAATGGGTCCCCGAAACGGATGGCTCGGCGGTGACGGTGACGTGTGGGAACGGGGTCCGTACTGGATCGACGGACTTCTGCCGTTGGCTTATCTCCTGAACGACCAAGCCCTGATCGAAAAGGTACAACCTTGGATCGAATGGACCTTGGCATCACAAAAGCCCAACGGCTACTTCGGCCCCGATACCGACCGCGACTACGAACCCGGTCTGCAACGCAACAACGCGCAAGACTGGTGGCCCAAAATGGTCATGCTGAAAGTCATGCAACAATACTACACGGCTACGCAGGACCGGCGCGTGATCGACTTCATGACCCGATATTTCCGATACCAACTGGACGAACTGCCCAAAAACCCGTTAGGCAAATGGACCTTCTGGGGCGAACAGCGCGGAGGGGATAACCTGATGGTCGTCTATTGGCTGTACAACATCACCGGCGACAAATTCCTGTTGGATTTAGGCGAGTTAATCCATAAACAGACGTTCAACTGGACAGATATCTTTTTAAATCAAAATCATCTCAGACGCCAACACAGCCTGCACTGTGTGAACCTCGCACAAGGTTTCAAGGAACCGATCGTTTATTACCAGCAAGGCAAAGACTCCAAGCAAATCCAAGCCACCCGCCAAGCGGTCAACGACATCCGTCACACCATCGGATTGCCTACCGGCCTTTGGGGAGGAGACGAACTGCTGCGCTTCGGCAAACCGACGACAGGCTCAGAGCTCTGTACCGCCGTAGAGATGATGTACTCACTGGAAACGATACTGGAGGTCACAGGGGACATGCAATGGGCCGACTACCTGGAGCGCGTGGCATACAACGCCTTGCCCACTCAAGTGACCGACGACTACTCCGCCCGCCAGTATTACCAGCAGACCAACCAGATCGCCGTCACCCGCGAGTGGAGGGAGTTCTCCACCCCGCACGACGACACCGACCTGCTTTTCGGCGAGCTGACCGGCTATCCCTGTTGCACGTCCAATCTTCACCAAGGCTGGCCCAAATTCGTCCAGAACCTCTGGTACGCGACTGCCGACAACGGACTCGCCTCCCTGCTCTTCGCCCCCTCGCAAGTAACGGCACGAGTGGCAGGAGGAATCGAGGTGAACCTGAAAGAGGAAACGGCCTATCCTTTCGAGGAGACAGTACGCTACCATGTTTCGTTTACGGACAAGAAAGTGAAAAAGGTCTTCTTCCCCTTCCACCTGCGCATACCGGGCTGGTGCAAGCAACCGGTGGTCAAGCTCAACGGCAAACCGCTGACGGTCGATGCCTATCCCGGAACCGTCACACGTATCAACCGGGAATGGAAAGAGGGCGATATCCTATCCCTCGAACTGCCGATGGAGGTGACCGTCAGCCGCTGGTATGAAAACAGCGCTGTTGTCGAACGGGGACCGCTGGTCTATGCCCTGAAGATGAACGAGAAATGGGAAAAGAAAGCGTTTGAAAGCGATAAGTCCGACGTGTACGGCAAATGGTATTACGAGGTGACGTCTGACAGTCCCTGGAACTACGCCCTGCCGGCCCGTTCCTTCTCGCCCGACCGGATCAAGGATGCTTTCACGGTAGAAAAATCAGACATTACCACCCCCTATCCATGGAATGTCGAGAACGCCCCCATACGCATCAAAACGAAGGCAATGCGACTGAACGGCTGGACGCAAGTCAGAGGCTCGGCAGGTCCGGTACCCTACTACACGCAGCAAGGCAAAGACTTTGGCGACGAGGAGACGATCGAACTGATCCCTTACGGATGCACGACCCTCCGGATTACGGAATTTCCGGTAAGATGATCCGGCTCTCCATCCCGCCCCACGTCCGTCCGGACAGGGCGGGACGGATCGTACCGAAAGTCCCCTACGTTTGCCGCATTGAACTATTTACGACGCCAAGTTACTACCACCCATAAACCGAATTTGTACCTCGATATTGAGTGTTTTGCAAAATTCCTTTACATTTGTACTTTACAAAAAAAACACTCGCAGGGCATGAGAACATTCCTTATCATTCTACTGGGCACGCTTTCGCTCCTCCTCCCCCGGTCCGGCTGGTCGCACGACCTTTATTTCCGCCACTATACCAACAAACAGGGATTGTCGCACAACACGGTTTATTGTGCCCTACAGGATAAAAAAGGATTCATGTGGTTCGGGACGGACGACGGATTGAACCGTTTCGACGGACATCAGTTCCGGATATACCGCTACAACTCGTACGAGCCGGAAAGTCTGCCGAACGACAGGATCATCAGCCTTTTCGAAGATTCGACCGGTAGGATATGGGTCTGCACCTATTCCCACACCTGCTATTACGACTATCAAACAGATGCTTTCCATCCCCTGACCTTTTCCGACAGCAACAACGCCCCAGAATATTTCCAACAAATCAGAGAAGATAAAAAAGGGAATTTGTGGCTGATGAGCTACAACCGGATCGCCCGCTATGCCCTTTCAGGCGAAAGCAGTCCGCATTTCTACCCCGAAGGGGAGCAGATAAGCATGATAGACATCACGATGAACGAAGAGAGCGAGCCGATCCTCGCCGGACGCAGCGACCTGTTTTTCTACAAACCGGAGGCAGACAAATTCGCCCGTATCCCGATACTGACTGAAAAGGAAAAAGAAAATCCGATCAACCTCACCAAGCTTTGCCTCGTGCCGGATTGGGGAATACTGGTCGGGACAGACCGGGCAGGACTCAAGTTTTACGACCGGCACAACCGGAAAACGGAAACAGTCATCCCAGATATACAGGTTCGCGACATCAAGCAGTGTAGTGAGAATACGTACTGGATCGCATCCGAGTCCGGTGTCTACATCCTGAATATGGCAGACCGGAGCATCACGCACCTGCAAAAATCGTTGACAAACGAATATACGATCTCCGACAATGCAGCCTATTCGATCACAAAAGACCGTGAAGGAGGGATATGGGTTACCACCTTTTTCGGAGGAATCAACTACCTGCCCAAAGAATATGTCCCGTTTAAATATTTTATCGGAGGGAAAACCCATCCGGGAATGCCGGGAAATGCCGTACGTGAAATCTGTCCGGACCGATACGGCAACCTCTGGTTAGGAACGGAAGATAACGGGATCAACCGCTATAACCCGACTACCGGCAAGATCACGAACTTCTCCCGTACCAACCCAGTCCACCCGCTTTCGGCAACCAATATCCACGGCCTGCTTGCCGACGGCAGCCGGTTGTGGGTAGGGACATTCAACACCGGAATCGACCTTCTGGACATCCCTTCCGGGAAAATCATCAAACGATATACCCGGAACAATACCGACAACCTGCTTCCGGCAGACTTCATACTCTGCTTTTGCAAACTCTCCGAAGACGAAATCCTGATCGGGACCTCCGAAGGGCTTGTCCTCTTCCATAAAAAAGAAGAATGTTTCACCCCTTGGAAAACAGAGATTAAGTCGATGGTACGTCAAATCTACAAAGACAGCAAAGGGGATATCTGGGTTGCGACCACCTCCGGCGCTTATCGCTATTCTAAAACTGACAAGAAGTTAGCGCACTATACATCCAACCGCGAGCGGTCACAGACCATCGGCGACAACAACGTGACATCCATATTCGAAGATTCGAAAAAACGGATTTGGGTGGCAACGACCTATGGTTTCTCCCTCTACAACGAGATATCGGATTCATTCAACCGCATCACGGTTGAAAACGGACTGCCCAGCAATATCGTACACCGTATTTTAGAAGACGACGAACATCTTTTCTGGATTGCAACGGCCAACGGGCTGGTTCGTTTTAACCCGGAAACATATGTGATGAAGACTTTCTCGTACACGGATGGCTTGCCCGAAACGCAATTCAACTATTGTTCTGCCTACAAGATGCCGGATGGGACCATGTATATGGGAACGATAAACGGAATGATCGCCTTTAATCCGCGCGATTTCAAAGAGGATGTTTATTCACCGTCGGTATGTATCACTCGCATAGATGTGCAGGACGACCGCATCGGTGCCCCTAAATATAATGTCAACCAGATTATGAAAAACGGAGAATTGAAACTTCCGCATAACCGCTCCACTTTTACCCTTTCGTATGTGGCATTGAGCTATACATCTCCAGACGCGATCCAGTATGCCTACCGTTTGGAAGGGAGTGACAAAGACTGGATCTATATGAAGCAGAATAAAGACGTGACCTTTGCCAACCTGTCACCCGGCGACTATGTTTTCCGGGTAAAATCGACCAATAGCAGCGGGGTTTGGCAAGATAACGAGACGACTCTTCGGATCACGGTGACACCGCCATTCTGGGCTACCGGATGGGCATTACTCATTTATTTCACGATCTTATGCCTGCTGATCGTACTCTGGTATAACTATAAAAAAGCCAAACTGGAAGAAAAACACCGCATCAACCGTGAAATATTCGAAAGTAAGAAGGAAAAAGAACTTTATAATGCAAAAATACAGTTCTTTACCTTTATCACGCATGAAATACGGACACCTCTTACCCTGATAAAAGCCCCGCTGGAAAAAATCCTTCGTTCAGGGGATGGAACGCCCGCCACACAGGAGAACCTACGAATCATCGAGAAAAACACTGGGCGACTGTTAGACCTAAGTAACCAACTATTGGACTTCCGCAAGACGGAAAGCCGCGGGTTCAAACTGAACTATGTCAAGACCGATGTCGTCCTCTGGCTGGAAACGATCCTGCATCCGTTCCGTCCGGCTTTCGAACAGGGAAACAAGAATTTCACAGTCAAGCTGCCGGATCTACCTTTCGAGGCCTGTCTGGACCGAGAAGCATTCTCGAAGATCGTCAGCAACCTGGTCAGCAATGCACTGAAGTACTCGGACAGCCGGATATCGCTCGAATTACTCCCTCCTTCAGGTGAAGAGCGCATGTTCACCCTGCTCGTCACCAACGACGGGCATCTGATACCCGACAGTGAAATCGAAAATATATTCAATCCGTTCTACCGCCTCAAAGAGACAGAAAACCAGCAAGGAAGCGGTATCGGTTTGTCGCTGGCCCACTCTTTGACCGAATTCCACTGCGGCAGACTGTTCTATCGACAAACGCCGGACGGCTTGAACCAGTTTGTCCTGATGCTCCCAGAACAGCAGGAAGACAGTTTCCAGACCACTGCTGGAAAAGAGAAAGCGGAAATAGTCACATTGGCCGAAACGGGCAAATCGGTTATCTTAATTGTCGAAGACCAAAATGATATGCGCCATTTCATCGCCCGCGAACTGGCGGAAACATATCAAGTGCTAGAAGCGGAAAACGGGAAAGTAGCTCTTGATCTGGTCCGTAAAAACACGGTCAACCTAATCATCAGCGATGTCATGATGCCGATCATGGACGGCTTCGAACTTTGCAACGAAATGAAAAACGATGTCAATGTCAGCCATATCCCGTTTATCCTGCTGACAGCACAACACAACCTGCAATCACGCCTGAAGGGACTGAACTCTGGAGCCGATGCCTATATGGAGAAACCGTTCTCTATCGAACTGCTGACGGCCCAAGTGGGCAACCTTTTGAAAAGCCGTAAGCTACTGAACAAAACCTATTTGGAGAAGCCGTTCGCCCCGGTAGCCTCTCTCGCCGTTTCGCAGGTGGATGATATTTTCCTTCGCAAACTGAACGATTATTTGGAAGAACACCTCAGCAATGAAGCACTCTCCGTTGAGATGCTTGCCGATACGATGGGAATGAGCACTTCCAGCCTCTACCGCAAAGTTAAGGGTCTGTCCGGTCTTTCTCCTAACGACTTCATCCGCATTGCCCGCTTAAAGAAGGCGATCCTGCTGATGCAGAACGGAGAGAACCGCATCAGCGAGATCGCTTTCCAAGTCGGCTTTTCGTCACCTGCCTACTTCTCCACCTGCTTCCAGAAGCAGTACGGAAAGACTCCATCAGAATATATGAAGCACTTAAAAATTGAGAATTAAAAATAGAGACCGATCATTATTTTTTAATTCTCACCGCTCTGCCACTGGGAAAGCAGAAATCCTCAACCTTGCCGCTCCCATAGGGACCAAGGTGATTTCATCCAGGCAGTCGGACTTGCGGGCGTTTTCGTATGGAAGGACTCCGCATAATCCGTATTCGTCAATTTTCCACTCCGGCACCAAACGTCCCTGAGCCTTAAATTCCATCGGGACGGAAGAGAGAGTGAAAGGATTGTTGTCCGACGGCCAGTTTCTGCGTTGCAACGTGATAGGTGACTGGACTCTCAAGGCATAATTCCACGGGCTTGCAGGCAGAATCTCGAATGTCGGCCATGCGGAGGCATCCGCTCCTTCCTGCCATTTGGAATCCCAAACAGCAGTCTCGGTGCTGGGCATTTGCTTGTATTCTTCCTCTATTTTCAAGGACAGGGTTAGCGGACCGTAATCGACACTGACACTATTCTTATTTACCTGCCACTGACGAACGGCATATTCCATCGGAAGGTTCAGGACTACCTCATCGCCATCTTTCCATTCCCGTTCTATACAAGCGTATGTTCCGGGAGCAAGCTTTGTTTGCTGTTTTTTTCCGTTGATCAAGACAGAAGCATTTTTACACCAGGACGGGATGCGGAGATAGAAGGGGAAAGATACGTTTTCGGACGTTCCAACCGTAAAACGTGTCATTTCCTCAAACGGATAATTCGTCTGTTCGCGTAAGGTGATTTCCGTTCCATCGCCCACCTTTACATTTGCCTTACAAGAATTGTATAAAACGGCGGCTACCCCGTTATCCGGCGTTGCCAACACCAAATGTTCGACATAATAAGGCCAACCGAAACCATGATTGTGCTGACAGCAACGACTGCTGAACGGGTTCATGGCCAAGAACGGACCGGAATTATCCAATCCCGGATGATGATTGCGAGAATCGCTGATCGCCATATTCGGACAAGTCAGATAACGAAGCGCCCGGTAATCAGGCATCAAAGAAGCTGGATAACTGTTGAACGCAACATCTTCGAGGTGATCAGCCCAATAAGGATCGCCACTGATCAAAAGCATGATCTCGTCGGAAGCCATCTGCTCCACAAAACCACAAGTCTCCGTACCCTGTCGAGGATCGAAGAAACCGATACGGGCATTCTCATCCGCCCCAAACATTCCACCAGGAACTTGGCCGAAAGCACGGCGTACCAAACTCTGGACATTATAGCTGGCAGCCAACATCGCCGAATCTTTTGTAAACAGAAAATAAGTGGCAGGTTCGCGAAAACACTGGGCAACATTCACATTGTGCCAGTTAGGAAGCTGAGTTGATTTTGTCCAATCCGCCGTATTCCTGTGAATCTTTTCGGCCAACCGAAGAAGTGACTCGTCACCCATGCGGTTATACAGCCAAACCACACTCCAAAGATTATCCCCCCCGCGGCTATTTTCCCAATAACTCGACAGGAAAGCGTCATCAGGAACCGTTTGCAGATAATGACAATAGCGGGTCATGAAGTCAATCACCCGGTTATCGTTCGTATATTCATGATAAGATTGCATGATCCAAAGGACGATCATGTTCGGCCAAAAATCCTGCTTGCCGTTATTCAAATGCACCGGCCCGAAATTACCATCCGCTCGCTGACTTGACAAGATGGCCTCTATCCAGAATTTCGTTTCCTTCAACAAAGTCTCGTCTCTCAAGGCATACGCCATGTTACCATACCCTCGCAACCAGTAGGGCACTTCTTCCCACCCCCATTCACCTCCGTTTTTCAACCAGGCATTGTTTTCCTTTTGCAGCCAGGCACTAATCTCCCCCAAATGACCACAAAGTCCATCCTTCTGTAATTCGATCTGCCGCCTGATCCAGCCTTCTGGCTCGATACTTCCGGCGGGCAGCTTAATAAATTGCAACGGTTGCAACGGAGCCCGGTTACTTACATAGTAATCATTATGAGATGCAGTGGACAAACGTTCCATTGTCCGGATCTCTTGCGTCTGCTTACCTGCACACGACGCCAACAGAATTGAGAAAAATAAAATCGTCTTTTTCATGCTTATCAGATTTATTGGGCAAAGAAAAGGATTATGACAGAAAAACATGATAAGAAATCAATCAAAAACATATAAAAATCGTTCTATCACTTTCTCCTGATGAAAAAACAATAGAACGATATTAAATTCTTTGGTTACTTATCTTTCTAAAGAAAAGCAACAATCACTTTCTCAACTGGCTCAGTCCATAATACAGCAAACGGAGTACAACCGACAATCCGTAAAAGCCACACGTAATGAGTAGCATCCACAACGATTGTGTCCAAAGCTCGGACCAGCTTGTACCGTATGCTATGATTGAGATAATGTTCATCAGATAAGCGAGCGCGATACAGACACAGAATATCTTGATTTCCGTTTTTTGTCTCTTTACAGATAATACGATCTCTTTCATAATCATGCAAAATTTAGATACGGTATTTTATATTCATCCGGGAAAGTAATCACCCGTCCTTCATCAATCGCCTGCAAGCCCAACAAACCCAAAACAGAGGAATAGTAAGCTTCTTCCACCAGGTTAGGAGCCGGTTTTCCAGTAATAGCCGCTTCGCAGAAAGCAGTAACCAACTCGATAGAACCGTCGCCAGCAGCTCCTACCGATGACTGTCCACTGATCGTTGTGACATTGTCCATGATCAGATGTCCCTTGTTTACCGATGCAGTTTCAGGAACCCAACTCGGGCCGGCAAATGAAACATTGTCGAAGATCTTATGTTCGATCTGGTTGATCAACTGCATGATACCAGGAGCAGGTTCGACATCTTCAAAATAATATTTACCTTTTTCCGGTTCCATCGTGCCCTTGCTTCCCATAATCTCTTCTTCAAGGCCATAAAACTTGTTGGCAATCATCGACTCATAGGTCATCTTCACACCATTCGGATAATGATAAATCAAATTGATACTGTCATACACTTCGCGACCATCCTTCCAATAGACGATATCTCCCATGCCGGCTACCTTTTCGGGAAGCATCCGGAGCGCCCAGTTTCCAACCTGCAACTGATGGGTTGCCAATTCTGTTACCAAGCCGCATGAATATTCCTTATATAAACGCCAGTTGATCTTACGTTCCAAATCGGGAGAAGGGACCGGACGGCGCCAGTCGTTATTACGGAACCAATACGCCCGTATCGAATTTATCTCTCCCAACAAGCCGGCATGGATCATTTCCATCGCCTTTATATATTTCGGATCATACAAGCGCTGCTGGCCGATAAACATCACCTTGCCGGATTCCTTAAACACATTATACATATCCAGACAGTCAGCACACGTCATCGCCATCGATTTCTCGCAGAAGACATGCTTTCCGGCATGCAAGGCGTCTATTGTGATATGCGCATGTTCGTACAGCGGAGTGGCGATCATGACAGCTTGTATATCTCTATCATCCAAAAGCTTCCGGTAATCGTCATATGTCTTGGCTTTCGGATAGAGAGCCGAAGCCTCTTTCAGGTGGGGAGGATAATTATCACACAAGGCAACCACATCGGCATACGGAATCGTCTTCAGGTTATTCAAGTGGTACTGTCCGCGCGAACCTGTACCAATAAATCCGATCCGCACTTTCTCCTTTGCGATCTGCACCTTATCGTCGGCACTACAGGACTGCAACCAGGGAAACGCGGAAAGCAGCACACCGCCTCCACCAATCATTCCCAACTCCTTAAAGAAGTCCCGCCGGCTTAAATTGACTGAATTCTCATCATTTTTCATAACTTATATACATGTTTTTCATAAATATCAAATTGAGACGCGATTACCGGAACACGCTCGTCGCCGCAGATCATAAAGGCAGTTGTCAGAATCTCCGCCACCACCGGATCTTTCGCCACCACCGACACCATTTTCTTATCCTCCACGAATGTTCCCGTATGCGGGTTCACGATATGGCGCGGATGGGAAGGCATATTTCCCGATATCGATAACGAACTATCACTCAACTTCAAATCGGCAATCCGCTCTTTCGTAAACGGATTGTCAAGACCCACCGGCCAATATTCGCCGCACGGATGCGTACCGACCGCCAGAACCGAACTATTTCCGAAATTGACAAGCGCCTTACCAATCCCGTTTTCTTCCAACAGTTCCCGTATTTTAGCAAGCGCATATCCTTTCCCGTCCCCGCCGAGATCAATGTGTAAAGATTCAGAAAAGAAAAAAATGCTTTTATCTTCTTCCGTCAGCAATACCTGGTCGAATCCCTGCAAAGTTATATCGAAATATCCTTCCGTCAGCTCATTGTAACGCTTGCAGTTCAACAATATATTCCAAAGCTCTTCCCCCACCGTCACCGGATAGTGTCCGGCTTCCCGGTTAACAAATGAAACCTCACTCTCCGGATCGAACCGGTTCAGCATTTTATCTAATCGCTGCACTTCCGATTCGACCTTTTCCCAGACCGTACCAAGAAGGCGGGGATCACTGCCGACCATCAAGATGTCAAACTGCGTTCCCATTACCGACGACATAGATCCATGGAAAAGCCCAGAAGCCGCATAATAGTTAGAATAAGCCATTTGTTACCTGTTATTTTTTACATGGTTCAAAGAGGTGTGCGTACACACTCTGCAAATATAGGGGATTTGTTCGTTTCACAAATAGAATTAGGCAACCTTTTTCTCAAAAGGTTGCCTAATTAGCGTTTATTTTCGTTTAAAACATTTATTACAACTCAACCTTCGCCAAGCAGAATTCCTTTTCCGGATGATAAGCCAGAACGCAGTGCCAAGCCTGTTACATTTTATTGGCACAAGAGTTCCACTGGCATGGTACTCCCGTTTCATGGGCAGGAAACAGTAGTTTCATAGGTAGGGAACGACCGTTACATAGGCAGGAAACAACACCAGCACTGCTATCTCCTCACCCTTTTGATGCCTCCGAGGCTGAAAAAAGAAACCAGCCATTCGTTTATTACAAGATAATAGCTTACATTTGCATCTAAAAGTATTATCTAAAATCTATGATTCCGATGAGTACACAAATTAGTAAAAGCCTGATAGCGCTTTTCTTTTTAGGAATGTTCGTAACCGGTTGCAATACTAACACGAAGCAAACGGCCGATAATGATATTAAATTCGATTCTATCCGGGTGGATAGGACCTATCATCTGCTGAATAATCCCGATAATCCCAATTGCAACTTGCAATTGAACTTCACCTATCCTGCCAAATTTTCCGATAAGGAGATTCTGAAAAAGATACAGAATGACTTTGTCCTCTCCTACTTCGGCGAGAATTATGAGAACCTGTCTCCAGAAGAGGCGGTCGCCAAGTACACGGAAGACTATCTGAACAACTATAAAGAACTGGAAGCCGATTTCAAGGCAGAGTTGGAAAAGAAGGACGATCTGCCGGTCGGAGCCTGGTTCTCTTATTTCGAAATGTCATCGGATGAAATCGTCTACAACCAGAATGACATTCTGAGCTATACTGTAAGTTTCGAAAACTATACAGGCGGTGCACACGGTTCGCATGCCTACAACAATCACGTGATCAACTTGAAAACAGGCAATGCAATCACAGAAGAAGATATTTTCATCGAGAACTTCCAGGACAGCCTCGCACAGATATTGATCGATCATATTGCCAAACAAAACAAGGTGGAGAATCCGAAAGATTTGGAAAACATCGGTTTTTTCAGTGTCGAAGAAATTTTTCCGAACGGTAATTTCCTGGTCGACGAGGACGGCATCACGTATACCTTTAATGAATATGAGATCGCCGCTTACGTGGTAAGGGAAACAAACGTATTCTTACCCTATGCGGAAATCCTATATCTATTGAAAAAAGACAGTCCAATTGCGAAACTAATTGACAATTGACAAATAAAATATAACAATAATCCCATACATATAATTTATGGATAACAGTGCAACAATATCCTCCCAATTGTCAATTGTCAATTGTCAATTGGGGGTTCTAAAGTCTTACTTTCCAACGCTAACCGATGCGCAAAAGCAACAGATAGACGCCCTGTTTGATTTGTATTCAGACTGGAATTCCAAAATCAATGTAATTTCACGCAAAGATATAGAGAACCTGTACCTGCACCACGTACTTCATTCGTTAGGTATCTTGAAAATGCTGAAATTCAGAGAAGGATCGACAATTATGGATATCGGTACGGGAGGCGGTTTTCCCGGCATACCACTTGCGATCCTGCTCCCTGAAGTACAGTTTCATTTGGTAGACAGTATCGGAAAAAAAATCAAGGTCGGACAAGCTGTAGCCGAAGCGATCGGTCTGAAAAACGTCACTTTCCGCCATTGTCGTGCCGAAGAGGAAAAACAATTATTCGACTTTGTCGTGAGTCGTGCCGTCATGCCACTGGCCGATCTGGTAAAAATCGCCCGTAAGAATATAAAGAAGGAACAACAAAATGCACTTCCTAACGGTTTGATTTGTCTGAAAGGAGGAGAGTTGCAGCATGAAATATTGCCATTCCACAAGCAAGCTGTCAGCCTCAACCTGAGTGACCATTTTAAAGAAGAATTTTTCCAAACTAAAAAAGTTGTTTACGTACCGTTATGATTACAATAAAATCGTTTGAGTTCAATTATTTCCAGGAAAACACATTCCTGCTGTATGATGATACACGCGAGGCCGTACTGATCGATTGTGGTTGCTGTCGCAAGGAAGAAGAAAAGGAGTTAACCGACTTTATCCTCGAAAACAAGTTGACATTAAAGCATTTGCTCTGTACTCATCTGCACGTGGATCACGTATTTGGAAACGGTTTTATATATAAGACATACGGTTTGAAACCCGAAGCGAACAAGCAGGATGTCGAGAAACTACCCTCTCCGGACGAACAGGCCAAGTTGTTCGGACTCCGTCAGCATGTCGAGAACGTCCCGGTTGAAAAATATATCGTAGGAGGCGAGATCATTAAGTTCGGCACATCCGAACTTCAAGTGCTGACAGTTCCCGGACATTCACCCGGCAGCATCGCTTTCTATAACAAAAAGAACGGCTTTGCGATCGTCGGCGATGCACTGTTTGCCGGAAGTATCGGCCGTACCGACCTTTGGGGTGGAAACCAGGAGGTATTGGTTGCCGCCATCCACGACAAACTCCTTTCACTTCCCGACGAGACAGTAATCTATCCGGGGCATGGACCGGAAACAAGAGTCATCGATGAGAAGTTCAACAATCCCTATTTGTAATTGACAATTAAGAATTAATTCATAAATCATAAATCACAATATTATGGACACAAATAAATTTGTAAACCGCCACGTTGGTATCTCGGCAGAAGACATTCCTTCCATGCTGCAAGCCATCGGCGTCAAGTCGGTTGACGAACTGATCGATCAGACCATCCCGTCCGACATCCGTTTGAAAGAACCGCTTAACCTTCCCGAACCCATGACGGAACGTGAGTTCGCAGAACACATCTCGGAGTTGGCATCCAAAAACGAAGTCTTCACTTCTTATATCGGAATGGGTTGGTATGACACAGTATGTCCGGCTCCTATCCAACGTAACGTATTTGAAAATCCGGTTTGGTACACTTCCTACACTCCGTACCAGGCAGAAGTTTCACAAGGACGTCTGGAAGCGTTGTTGAATTTCCAGACTGTTATCGCTGAACTGACCGGCCTGCCGCTAGCCAACTGTTCCCTGCTGGACGAAGCGACAGCAGCAGCCGAAGCGGCAACCATGTTCTACGGTAGCCGTAGCCGTGCACAGGTGAAAGCAGAAGCCAATACGTTGTTTGTCGACGAAAACGTATTCGCCTCTACACTGGCCGTTATCAACACTCGCATGATCCCGCAAGGCATCAAGGTCGTTGTGGGTGATTACAAAACATTTGAATTCACACCGGATGTATTCGGGGCTATCGTCCAGTATCCGAATGCCGACGGTTCGATCGAAGATTATAAAGAATTCATCGTACGTGCCAATGCCGGTGGAGCACGTGTCGCCGTTGCTGCCGACCTGATGAGTCTTGTCCTGCTGACTCCTCCGGGAGAATGGGGTGCAGATGTCGTGTTCGGAAGCAGCCAACGTTTCGGTATCCCGATGTTCTACGGTGGTCCGTCCGCTGCATTCTTCGCCACGAAAGACGAATACAAGCGTTCCATCCCCGGACGTATCATCGGCATTTCCAAAGATGCCTATGGACACACGGCTTACCGCTTGGCTTTGCAAACACGCGAACAACATATCAAACGTGAAAAGGCGACCTCCAATATCTGTACCGCCCAAGCCTTGCTAGCCACGATGGCTGGTTTCTACGCCGTTTACCACGGTGCCGAAGGCTTGAAGAACATCGCAGGTCGTATCCACGCTTCTGCAGGTTTCCTAACAGGCGAGTTGGAAAAACTAGGCTACAAACAATTGAACAAAAACTATTTCGACACACTGAAAATCCAGTTGCCGGAACATGTATCCATCAATGCACTCCGCGAGATCGCATTGGAATGTAAGGTGAACTTGCGTTACTTCGATGCCGGACAGATCGGCATCAGCTTGGACGAAACGACCGGACCGACCGATATCGGCGTATTGCTGTATATCTTCGCAGGGGCAGCCGGAAAGGACTACATGCTGAAAGAAGCCGTTCCTGAGAAAACTTATTTCGATCCGAAATTCGCCCGTACTTCCGAATTCCTGCAAGAAGACGTATTCAAAAAATATCATACCGAAACGGAACTGATGCGTTATATCACCCGCCTGGGACGAAAGGATGTTTCATTGGCCCAATCCATGATCTCTTTAGGTTCTTGTACGATGAAACTGAATCCGGCATCGACCATGCTTCCACTCAGCCGTCCGGAATTCATGAATATACATCCGTATGCACCGGAAGACCAGGTCGAAGGCTACACGGAACTGATTGAAAACTTATCGGCTTACTTGTGTGAGATCACCGGATTCAAAGGCTGTACGCTGCAACCTAATTCCGGAGCAGCCGGCGAATATACAGGTCTGCGCGTAATCCGGGCTTATCTGGAAAGCATCGGGCAGGGACATCGCAACATCGTCCTGCTTCCTGCCTCTGCCCACGGTACGAACCCGGCAAGTGCGGTTCAATGCGGTTTTACGACCGTTACGGTGAAATGTGACGACAAAGGAAATATCGACTTGGAAGATTTCCGGGCTAAAGCCGAAGCCAACAAGGACAACTTAGCAGCCAGCATGATCACCTATCCGTCTACTCACGGTATCTTCGAGGTGGACATCAAGGAAATGTGCGACATTGTTCACGCTTGCGGTGGTCAGCTGTATATGGACGGCGCCAACATGAATGCACAAGTCGGTCTGACCAATCCGGGTACTATCGGTGCAGACGTCTGCCACCTAAACCTGCATAAGACCTTTTCTTCTCCTCACGGAGGAGGCGGTCCCGGTGTCGGTCCGATCTGCGTTGCCGCACATCTCGTCCCGTTCCTGCCACAGCATCCGATATTATGGGGCAGCGACCTGAACACAGTCTCCGCCGCACCTTACGGTAGCGCGGGCATTCTGCCGATCACATATGCTTATATCCGCATGTTGGGAACAGAAGGGTTGGAAACGGTCACCAAGACCGCGATCTTGAATGCGAATTATCTGGCAGCCAAATTCAAAGACACTTACGGAATCGTTTACACAGGTGCTACAGGTCGCGTCGGTCACGAACTGATCCTGGAATGCCGCACGGTAAAAGAACGTTCGGGCATCGATGAAGGCGATATCGCCAAGCGCCTGATGGACTTCGGCTACCACGCTCCAACTCTTTCCTTCCCTGTTCACGGCACTCTGATGGTCGAACCGACCGAAAGCGAAAGCAAAGCCGAACTGGATCGTTTCGTCGAGGTGCTGGAATGTATCTGGAACGAAATCAAGGAAGTGGAAGAAGGCAAGGCTTCAAAGGAAGACAACGTATTAAAGAACGCTCCTCATCCCGAATATGAAGTAACGGCCGACGAATGGAAACACGAGTATCCGCGCAGCAAGGCCGCCTTCCCGCTGGAATGGTTGCACGACAGCAAATTCTGGGTGAATGTAGCCCGCGTAGACAATGCGTATGGCGACCGCAACCTGATTCCAACACTTTGTGCATGCGAAATTTAATATAAACCGGCGCAAACCTATTACTCGATTTCGACTTGACAAAACGGTGCCAAAGCACCTTTATCACGATCTTTCAGGCACGGATTTCACGGATTGACACGGATAAATTTATTTTCTTTCCGTGTTTTCCGTGTAATCCGTGCCTAAATTATGGTGATTAGTAAGGTGGTAAGTAAAAAGAAAGGATATGCTCAAAAAAACCTAAAGTGTGCAGATTCCAGACGAAAGTTCTTTGATATAAAGAATGTTTGATTACTTTTGCAGGTCAGTATTCAGAAGGTTAATTCGAACAAATATCCAATATAGAAATCTAATATTCCTATAATATGAGTTTAAAAATTATTGTATTGGCGAAACAGGTTCCGGACACACGCAATGTGGGAAAGGATGCGATGAAAGAGGACGGAACTATCAACCGGGCCGCACTTCCCGCAATCTTCAACCCGGAAGATCTGAACGCATTAGAACAAGCCCTCCGCTTGAAAGACGCCTATCCGGGAACTACGGTAACCTTGTTGACAATGGGTCCGGGGCGTGCAGCTGAAATTATTCGTGAAGGTTTATACCGGGGAGCAGACGGTGGTTATCTGCTAACCGACCGTGCATTTGCCGGTGCCGACACTTTGGCAACGTCTTATGCGCTTGCCACAGCAATCAAGAAAATAGGTGACTACGATATTATCATCGGAGGACGCCAGGCTATTGACGGCGATACAGCACAGGTAGGTCCTCAAGTCGCTGAAAAGTTAGGATTAACACAGGTCACATATGCCGAAGAAATCCTGAACGTAGACGAAAAGAATCGCAGTATCACAGTGAAACGGCATATCGACGGTGGTGTCGAAACAGTGGAAGGTCCGCTGCCTATCGTGATTACGGTCAACGGTTCGGCTGCCCCCTGCCGTCCGCGTAATGCCAAGTTGGTGATGAAATACAAACGGGCATTGGGCGCGCAGGAAAAAGCTCCCGCTCCCGCCTGCCATCCGGAAGGCGTATCGGCACTGCCATACCCCGAACTGTATGAAAAGCGCCCGTACCTGAATATTCCGGAATGGAGTGTTGCCGATGTAAACGGAGATCTCGCACAATGCGGTTTGTCCGGTTCGCCGACAAAAGTCAAAGCGATTCAGAACATCGTGTTCCAGGCAAAGGAAAGCAAGACGCTGACCAGCTCAGACAAGGATGTGGAAGATTTGATTGTTGAACTGTTAGCTAACCACACTATCGGATAATTGACAATTGATAATTGACAATTCATACGGTAAAAAAGATTGAACAATATGAATAATGTATTTGTATATTGTGAGCTTGAAGGTACAACGATTGCCGATGTAAGCCTCGAACTGCTGACCAAAGGTCGCAAGTTAGCCAACCAGTTGAACTGCCAACTCGAAGCCATTGTGGCCGGTTCCGGACTGGAAGGGATTGAAAAGCAGGTGATGCCTTATGGCGTGGACAAGGTGCATATTTTTGACGCCCCCGGTCTGTTCCCGTACACTTCCCTTCCTCATTCTTCTGTTTTGATCAATCTGTTCAAAGAAGAAAAACCGCAGATCTGCCTGATGGGAGCAACGGTTATCGGCCGTGACTTAGGCCCCCGTGTTTCTTCTGCACTGACAAGCGGTCTGACAGCAGACTGTACATCCCTCGAAATCGGCTCGCACGAAGACAAAAGAGCTGGTAAAACATACGAAAACCTGTTATACCAGATCCGTCCCGCTTTCGGTGGTAACATCGTAGCGACGATCATCAATCCGGAACACCGTCCTCAGATGGCGACTGTTCGCGAAGGTGTGATGAAAAAAGAAATTCTGGACGCCGGTTATAAAGGCGAAGTGGTAAAACACGACGTCGCCAAATATGTTCCGGAAACGGATTATGTCGTAAAGGTCATCGACCGCCACATAGAAAAGGCCAAACACAACCTGAAAGGTGCTCCGATCGTAGTAGCCGGCGGTTACGGAATGGGTTCCAAGGAAAGTTTCGATATGTTGTTCGAACTGGCAAAGGAACTTCATGCCGAAGTAGGCGCCAGCCGTGCAGCCGTTGATGCCGGTTTCTGTGACCATGACCGCCAGATCGGCCAGACAGGTGTGACGGTCCGTCCGAAATTGTATATCGCTTGCGGTATCTCCGGACAGATCCAGCATATCGCAGGTATGCAGGATGCAGGTATCATCATCTCTATCAACAACGACGAGAACGCTCCGATCAACACGATTGCCGACTACGTGATCAACGGCACTGTTGAGGAGGTGATTCCGAAGATGATTAAGTATTACAAACAGAACAGCAAGTAAAGAGATGGCAAATTATTATACAGACATTCCGGAACTCAAGTATCACTTGAACAATCCGATGATGGAACGTATTTGCGAACTGAAAGAACGCAATTACAGAGATAAAGAAGAGTTCGACTATGCACCGCAGGATTATGCCGATGCAATGGACTCGTTCGACAAAGTGCTTGAAATCACAGGCGAAATCACGGGTGAGATCATCGCTCCCAATGCCGAAGGAGTTGACGAAGAAGGCCCCCACTGCGCAAACGGACGTGTGGAATACGCTTCCGGGACCAAGCAGAATCTGGATGCAATGGTGAAAGCCGGCCTGAACGGTATGACGATGCCGCGCCGTTTCGGCGGTTTGAACTTCCCGATCACGCCGTACACCATGTGCGCCGAAATCGTGGCCGCTGCCGATGCTGGATTCGGAAACATCTGGTCGTTGCAAGATTGTATCGAGACATTATATGAATTCGGAAACGAAGACCAGCACAGCCGTTTCATTCCGCGTATCTGCGCCGGTGAAACGATGTCTATGGACTTGACAGAGCCGGATGCCGGTTCCGACTTGCAGTCCGTGATGCTGAAAGCGACTTTCGACGAAAAAGAAAATTGCTGGCGTCTGAACGGTGTGAAACGTTTCATCACAAACGGAGACGCCGACCTTCATCTGGTCTTGGCCCGTTCGGAAGAAGGGACGAAAGACGGGCGTGGCCTGTCTATGTTCATCTATGACAAACGCCAGGGTGGCGTAGATGTCCGCCGTATTGAAAACAAGTTGGGTATTCACGGTTCGCCTACCTGCGAACTGGTTTACAAGAATGCGAAAGCCGAACTTTGCGGAGATCGCAAATTAGGTTTGATCAAATATGTGATGGCGCTGATGAACGGTGCCCGTTTGGGTATCGCCGCACAGTCTGTCGGTCTGAGCCAGGCCGCCTACAACGAAGGGTTAGCTTACGCAAAGGAACGCAAACAGTTCGGCAAAGCAATTATCGAATTCCCGGCTGTTTACGACATGCTGTCTATCATGAAAGCGAAGCTGGATGCCGGCCGTGCCTTACTGTATCAGACTTCCCGTTATGTAGATATCTACAAAGCACTGGACGACATCGCCCGTGAACGCAAGCTGACTCCGGAAGAACGTCAGGAACAGAAAAAATATGCCAAACTAGCCGACTCTTTCACCCCGCTGGCAAAAGGTATGAACTCCGAATATGCCAACCAGAACGCATACGACTGTATCCAAATTCATGGTGGTTCAGGCTTCATGCTGGAATATGCTTGTCAACGTATCTACCGGGATGCCCGCATCACCTCCATCTACGAAGGAACGACGCAATTGCAGACAGTTGCAGCCATCCGTTACGTGACCAACGGTTCCTATCTGGCTACCATCCGAGAATTCGAAACAATCCCGTGTTCTCCTGAAATGGAACCGCTGAAAGGCCGCCTGGTTGAAATGGCCAATAAGTTCGAAGCCTGCATGAACAAGGTGAAGGAAGCGCAGAACCAGGAATTGCAGGACTTTGTTGCCCGTCGCCTTTATGAAATGGCAGCCGACTGCATCATGGCTCACCTGCTGATCCAAGACGCGACAAAGACTCCTGAAATGTTTGCCAAATCAGCTGTCGTATACTTGAATTATGTCGAAGCGGAAGTGGAAAAACACAGCAGCTTTATCTTGAAATTCAATGCCGACGAATTAGCAAGCTACAGACAATAATAGAGCGTATCTAATTTCATAAAAGCCGGATATCTTCTCTTGATTTCCGGCTTTTTCCTTATATTTAGACTCGTATTAAGCCAATAAGACAACCATCGACTATGAAACAGTACAATCCAGACATCCACCATCGTCACAGTATCCGTTTGAAAGGATATGATTATTCACAGGAAGGGTTATAAATGATATTAAACCCATATGGTGAAATAATCCAACAATGTTATTGGGATTTGGAACACAAATACCCCAATATCGAATGTTGCGAATATGTTATTATGCCAAATCATTTCCATGCGATTATAAAAATCGATCGGGATGCATTTAGGGCGGGCGAACCCCGCCCCTACGTGGTGACACTGGGGCATATTGTGGGATATTTTAAATATCAATCGACAAAAATGATTAATCTACACGGTCAAAAATTATGGCAACGTAATTATTATGAACATATCATACAGGATGAAAAAGCGTATCATAATATATCCAATTATATATTAAACAATCCGGCACAATGGGCATACGACCGATTACGCTAATTCATTGTGGTGATTCCATAATACCCATTGCATACTACCACGAAGCAACAGATATATCAGAAATGCCATCCACAATGCATGATTTCCCATCATTCCGAAAAAGAGGTAATAGATCAAAAAGAAAGTGCCGGAAGCGACCAACATCGAATAAAGCATCAGGCGGGTAGCTGTCGCACCGATCAGGATACCATCCCACAAGAAGGCGGCAAAGCCGGCAAGCGGAACAGCCAGCACCCAATAGAAATAGGTTCCGGCCTCTTGTATGACAACAGAGTCATTCGTCAGGAGGGAGAGAAAACCTTTCCCGCCTACTCCATAAAGCAGGGTAAACGAAAGGGACAACCCAATCCCCCAGCCAAACAGCAAACGGATCATCCGACTAAGGGCTGTTTTGTTCCGAGCACCGATATAACGTCCCGCCAAAGCCTCGCCCGCATAGGCAAAACCGTCCATGATATAGGAGAAAAGCGTAAACAACTGCATCAGCAATGTATTAACAGCCAAAACGATATCGCCCTGTCTCGCACCCGTAGAAGTAAAAAATGTAGTAACCGCCACCAAACAAAGCGTACGAAAGAAAATATCGCCATTCACCTGGAAGAAACGACGCATAGCGACCTTATCCATGGCCTCATGCCAGCAAACACGAATATTCAACCGCTTCCGATAGAATACGAACCACAGGAATACAGCCATCCCGAAGCCTCCATATTGAGCGATCAGCGTTCCCGTCGCAACCCCTTGCACCTTCATGCCGAACACAAAGACGAAGATCAGGCTCGCCACGATATTCACGACATTCTGGGTGATCGCAATAAACATCGGGAAACGGGAATTCTGCATTCCGATAAACCAACCGGAGAAACCATACAATCCCAACACAGCCGGCGCTCCCCAAATACAAATATTGAAATATAAGGAAGCCAACCGTTCTACCTCATCCGTCGTATCCAATAGTAAGAAAGCTATTTCCCGTATCGGATACTGGAGCAGAAGCAGAGCCAGAGAAATCAGAATCCCGACACCGACCGACCGGAACAAAACCCTCGTTACTTCCAGGAGATCCCGTCTCCCCAGAGCCTGTGAAGTCATCCCACTCGTTCCCATCCGCAAGAAACCGAACAACCAGTAAATAATATTGAACAGCATCCCCCCTACCGCAATCGCCCCGATATAGGAAGCGGCCCCCAAATGTCCGACAATCGCCACATCGACCAATCCCAACAAAGGAACCGTTATATTGGATACAATAGAAGGAAGCGCTAACTGAAGTATCTTTTTATTCATTATTTATCGTATCTATAAAAACTATTCCTAACTTTGTCAGCAAAGTTACAGATTACTTTAGAAATAACATGATTACACTTATGTTTCAATAACAAAAACGCGAACCCTAAGTAATTGTAAAAAACGTTGGATGTTCGCATCCTCTATAAATCATACACTTATAGATTTATTTAGAGAATATGAACATTTATTGCTTTTCTACTTTATCATTCGCAAAATTACAATTTAAAAGTGTCATCAATAAAGCTTTTCACAAACATGGAGTCGCATCTTTTACAGATGCGTGGATTGAAACTTTGAGAGAATGGAAGAATCCAGGCAGGCACTTAGTCGCATCTTTTACAGATGCGTGGATTGAAACCAAACCGGAGTCAATATTATAAAAGCTACTCGCATGTCGCATCTTTTACAGATGCGTGGATTGAAACAAGTTCTTTCTTTCTTTTCATTCTCTTTTTCCTTGTCGCATCTTTTACAGATGCGTGGATTGAAACGTCTCACGGATGCCCAGAAGACACAAGTCGAGCGTCGCATCTTTTACAGATGCGTGGATTGAAACCAAAGAGTACGCAAAGGAACTTTAAAAAACGATGTCGCATCTTTTACAGATGCGTGGATTGAAACAATATCAGACTTTTGGAAAGTAGCAACAAAAGAGTCGCATCTTTTACAGATGCGTGGATTGAAACGAAGAGTATCAAAAAGAATTTGAAGGAACGAAAGTCGCATCTTTTACAGATGCGTGGATTGAAACAAAAGGTATGCGTTTACCGTTTTCGTCAGCTTGGTCGCATCTTTTACAGATGCGTGGATTGAAACGCGAATATAGATACGGTCAAAATCCAGAGCCTTTGTCGCATCTTTTACAGATGCGTGGATTGAAACAAAAGAGAGGCGCCACCAGTACCGGAACCCAAGAGGTCGCATCTTTTACAGATGCGTGGATTGAAACTAATTAGAGGTTACACCTATACAGAAGCAGAAGCAGTCGCATCTTTTACAGATGCGTGGATTGAAACAACTGTCTGCGTGATAGGATTAACTATAATATCAGTCGCATCTTTTACAGATGCGTGGATTGAAACTTACCAGAGTGCAGGAGTTTTTTCGCAATGCCAGTCGCATCTTTTACAGATGCGTGGATTGAAACGTCCGTTTTAGAATACAACAGTAATAATGCAACTAATAAGTCGCATCTTTTACAGATGCGTGGATTGAAACCACTCTTCAAAGGCGCGTTTGAACGTGTCTTTAATGTCGCATCCTTTACGGGGACAACTATTTATAATATTTTTTGCAAGAAGATTACAGGATTAAAATATTTGTTTGTTAGAAAATAAAATATATCTTTGTTGAACAGAGTTATAAAGATACCTTATTACTCAAAGCATAAACACCTTATATTACGTTAACCTAAACATATGATATATACAAATAAAGAATACTGTCTTGAGGTTAAAGGAAGCATGGCCTGCTTTACCCGTCCGGAGATGAAAGTCGAAAGAGTTAGCTACGACATAATAACGCCATCTGCTGCCCGAGCTATTTTCGAATCTATATTTTGGAAACCAGCCATACAATGGAATATTACTCGAATAGAAGTATTAAATCCAATCAGATGGTTTTCCATGAAAAGAAATGAGATTGGAAGTTTAATGAGCCCCCGTTCATCCGGATTATTCATCGAAGATAATCGGCAACAAAAATCCAGTTTGTTACTAAAAGATGTTTGCTATAGAATTTTTGCAGAGTTGGAATTTATACCTATAAGAAATAGAGCGAAAGAAGATATGTTGAAAGTGCCATCAAAGTCCTCTGACGAAAATCCAGGCAAATATAATGCTATGTTCGAACGTAGAGCTAAAAAGGGGCAATGTTTCAATCAACCCTATTTAGGTTGCCGTGAGTTCTCCGCAGATTTCACATACATCGAAAATCCGGTAAAAGGAAACGGAATACCCGAAGATCGTGATTTTGGATATATGCTATATGATATGGATTTCACAAACGAAAAAGATCCAAAGCCAATGTTCTTCAGGGCTATAATGAAACAAGGAGTCTTGATCGTTCCATCCATTAACAGTGAGGAGGTACGCCGATGATTTTGCAAGCATTATACGAATACTACCAGCGTAAAGCTGCTGATCCGGGGAGTACTATTGCTCCCCATGGATTAGAATGGAAAGAAATACCTTATCTTATTCTGATAGATAAAAAAGGGAATTTTTTAGAACTACAGGATACCACCGAGGGGGTAGGAAAACAGAAACGAGCAAAAAAATACCTGGTCGTCAAAAGTAAAGGACGTACCGGCAGCAACAGTTGGCAAACGGCAAATGTATTTTGGGACCATTTCGGATATGTGTTAGCCCAACCTAAAAATACGGATGATAAAGGAATGCCAAAAGCACTGGACGATGCCGCTAAACAAAATAAAACCT
>ULTF01020246.1_pt1 | contig 24619 bp, 16 predicted proteins | sample 1957371 | NCBI WGS metagenome assembly ULTF01 (sample SAMEA4835727, study PRJEB28245) | human gut metagenome | biome: gut microbiome; material: fecal sample | place: Denmark | collected 2008
TTATAAAGGTGCTCGATATGCAGGAACAGTATCGGGAGGTGATAGAGAGGCACAAACAGGATAAAGAGGAGTTGGGAGGGTTTGAGTTTTAGAAATATAATCCGAGAGAATGGTTTTATGCCCCCAAAAGATAATTTTTCGATTAACTTTGTAAAAAAGACAGATTATGAACAGAATAGTATTAATCGGGAATGGTTTTGATTTAGCTCATGGCTTGCCTACTGGCTATGTCGATTTCATAAATAATTACTGGGAGGATTTCCACTGTCATGTACTCAATGGATACGCTCAATACCTATTAAAGCATTTCGGAGTTGCTCCAATTAAGTCTTACTCCGATAATTTCGCCGACCTTAAAGTAATAAATAAAGGGAGTGACGAAATCACAGAATTCACAGTCACAGATAATGAACAAAATGCATTTAATGAGTGGTGCCGATTCATTAATGATTACAATCAAGTTGGAAGATTTACAGAATCACTCCAATTAACATTTAAGAATCCGTTTTGGAAACACATATCAGCGCAAGCCTCGTTAAGGAATTGGGTAGACATTGAGAACGAATATTTTCAATCATTGAATAGGCTAATATATCAAGACAGATACTTAGGCTATAAATCCGCAAAAGAGCTAAATATAGACTTTCATAGCATCCAAAACTTATTAATAGAGTATCTGCGCAAAATTCAAGAAGAAAATATCTCGGATGAACTTTTCAACGAAGGGATCAATAAAATAATATTTGAGTGTATTAATCGACAAGATATATCTAAAGGAGGAGAGGATTTATTTTGGGATGATATTTTTTATCAAGTATCTACCTTCTCGGGAGGGATAATTGTTGATGAATTAGATGATGAATTAAGAAACCATCCTGAATATGAGATGCTGGGTAAAGAGAAAGGCTATCGTGCAATAATGAATAGTGAATTTGACAAAGGTCATTGGACGGAATATCTGCAACCCAATCGAATTCTTCTACTTAACTTCAACTACACAAATACGGTTCGTAAATTATATGCAAAATCAGACGATTACCCAAGGTGTGAATTGATACATATTCACGGAGAATTAGATGATAAGAACAATCCAATTATTTTTGGATATGGGGATGAAATGCACGAAGACTATAAAAAAATAGTCGATCTGAATAACAACGCCTATTTAGAAAACATCAAATCAATTCGCTACCTTGAAACTGATAATTATCGGAAACTCTTGGGATTCATAGATTCTGCACCTTATCAGATATATATAATGGGGCACTCATGTGGCAACTCTGATCGAACCTTATTAAATACCCTTTTTGAACATAAAAACTGCTTGTCAATAAAGCCATATTACTACCGAAGAGAAGATGGAACAGATAATTATATTGACATTGTTCAAAATATATCCCGAGACTTTAAGGATATGACATTAATGCGAGACAGGGTTGTTAATAAATGCTATTGTCAGCCATTAGTAACTCCTTAACATACTTATAAGAAACTGCGCAAAAAGGTCACAGCACCCAGACGAAACAAGGTGGCATTATCAGTACTGCTTACCAAGTACAATGCTGCAGGTATTTCAAGTACGGAGCTAATAAGTCTGACCTACCAACTCAACAAGCGGTGCACGCAATTACCCGAGAAGGTTTCCATCCCCTACTTTATAAAGGTGCTCGATATGCAGGAACAGTATCGGGAGGTGATGGAGAAACGCACACAAAAATTCAAAGGATTTAAGTTTTAATAATACAGCCCTCACTTATGACGTGAGGGCTTCAATTTTTATATTATCACTACACAAACTCTTCATGACTCCAGCAGGACTTCTAACACAAATTTTGTATCTTTGTCCAATATAGGCATTAAGTATTGACTTGTGAATCAAATAACAACATATCAAGCTAAATATCTGGCAAACTTCCTGACAAGACGTTTGCCTGCCAACGACATAAACAAGTTAACAGCATCACTCCAAGACGCACAAGTCGATCTGACTCCCCATCAGGTCGAAGCCGCTTTATTTGCCTTTAAGTCACCGTTGTCCAAAGGGGCCATATTGGCGGACGAGGTCGGATTGGGCAAGACCATCGAAGCTGGTATCATCCTTTCACAACATTGGGCCGAACACAAACGTCGTTTGTTGATTATCTGTCCTGCCAACCTGCGCAAACAATGGTCCAGCGAACTACTAGAAAAATTTTTCCTGCAATCTACCATCCTCGAAAAGCACAGTTTCGACGCTGCCATAGATGCAGGCAATCTCAATCCGTTTGCTGCAAACAAGATTGTCATCTGCTCATTCCAATTTGCCAAAGCAAAAGCCTCCTATATTAAACATGTAGCTTGGGACCTGGTCATTATTGACGAAGCGCACCGTTTGCGTAACGTCTATAAACCGACCAATAAGATAGCGAACGCCATCAAATCGGCTATCGAGTCGCGAAAGAAAATCTTGCTCACGGCTACCCCACTTCAAAACTCCATCTTGGAACTCTATGGGCTGGTCTCAATTATCGACGACTATGTTTTTGGCAACCTGAAAAGTTTCAAGGCCCAATTCGGACGACTGCTTGAAGAGAAGAACTACAACGAACTGCGCGAACGATTGCTGCCCGTATGCAAACGCACGTTGCGCCGTCAGGTTCTGGAGTATATCAAATACACCAAACGAATCGCCATTCTGCAGGAGTTTTTTCCGACGGCTGATGAACAGAAGTTGTATGACCTTGTTTCAGACTATCTTGCACGCCCCAAACTGTATGCACTTCCGAACAGCCAGCGCCAATTAATGACGTTGATTCTTCGCAAGTTGCTGGCTTCATCAACCTATGCCATCCACGGGACATTCTGCTCATTAATCGCCCGTCTGGAGAACAAATTAAAAAAGCATGAAGACCACAGCATTGATGAGCTTCGGCTCGATTTCGAGTATGACGATGACGAATGGATTGACGACGAGGAGGTCAAGCAAGAAGAACTGGAGGAGCTACACCCTGCAGATATCGAAGGTATCCAAAAAGAGATTGAAGAGCTCTCTTCGTTTCGCGACCTTGCAGCCAGAATCAAGAAGAACAGCAAGGCCGAACAGTTGTTTACGGCTCTCGACAAGGGATTTGCCAAATTGGAGGAGCTCGGAGCCAACAAAAAGGCACTCATCTTCACGGAATCGCGCCGCACGCAGGATTTCCTATACGATCTGTTGGAGAAACGCGGATACAAAGGGCAAATTGTCCGCTTCAACGGTACGAACTCTGACCATCAGTCAACAGCCATCTACAAAGCGTGGTTGAACAAGCATCAAGGTAGCTCCAAGATTACAGGGTCTCCTACGGCAGACCGACGGGCCGCTATTGTGGACTATTTCCGCGAGGAGGCAACCATCATGATTGCCACAGAAGCCGCAGCAGAAGGTATCAATCTGCAGTTTTGCTCCCTGATTGTCAATTACGATATGCCTTGGAATCCGCAGCGTATTGAACAACGCATCGGCCGATGCCATCGTTACGGACAAAAGTTCGATGTCGTGGTCATCAACTTTCTCAACAAGGCCAATGCCGCCGATATACGGGTTTATGAACTGTTGGACCAAAAGTTTCAACTTTTCAGCGGTGTATTCGGTGCCAGCGATGAAGTATTGGGCGCCATCGGAAACGGCATAGACTTCGAGAAGCGCATTGCTCAAATTTACAACGAGTGCCGCACGACCCGCGAAATTGAGAGTGCTTTCGATGCCCTGCAGGCGGAGTTGCAGACCGAAATCTCGGACAAGATGCTGAAAGCCCGTTCAACACTGTTGGAGAATTTCGACGAATCGGTACAGGAAAAGCTGCGATTGAACCTTGCAGAAAGTCGCGCCAACCTCGACCGTTTCGAGAAACGGTTGTGGATGCTTGCCACCTATGCGCTTCACGACGTGGCGGATATGGACGAGACGCAATACTGCTTTACGTTGCACAACGGGTCGCTGCTTGACGGGTACTACCGCATGCTTACCCAACACACTTCCAAAGGCGGCAATACCTCTTCGGATGACAGCATTCCCTTCCGTGTAGGATGTCCATTGGCACAGGCCATCATCAACGAAGCCCTCCAGTCCGACACGCCAAGTCGCGAGGTCGTGTTCGACTACAGCCATAACACGGGTAAAACCGCCCTGCTGGAACCACTTGTCGGACAAAGCGGATGGATGCGGGTCGAAAAGCTCTCGATTGATTCATTCGAGCAGGAGGATCATCTGCTCATTGCCTGTAAGACAGCACAGGGAGAGCCCGTTTTCGAGGATGTCGCCGAACGAATGTTGCTGTTGCCTGCCGAAGCAAAAGAGCTTGTAACGATTCCATCCACAGAGTCCGAACAACTGGCAGCACAACTCGACACCGCACGCAACGGGATTCTCAAGGAGAGCGCCCAACGCAACGAGATCTTCTTTGAGGCGGAGATGGACAAACTCGATTCGTGGGCCATGGACATGAAGGTGGCCCTTGAACGGGAAATCACGGACCTCGATGCCGAAATCAAGCTCCGCAAGTCGAATGCCCGCAAGATGGCGCATCTGGAGGAGAAGGTTGCCGAGCATCGACTTATCAAGGAGTTGGAGACGCAGCGAGCCGAAAAGCGGCAACGCCTTTACGAAGCGCAGGACGAGGTGGATGCCCGCAAGGAGGACCTGCTCTCCAGCGTGGAGCGGATGCTTCAACAGAAAACCCAACAGACCGAACTGTTTACCATTAAATGGAGGATAAAATAATGGAAGACCAGTTAATAATTAAAGCCCGAGGTTTAGGTTCAAATTACTATAATCATAAAATATTCTGTATCCTTGAAGAATTGTCTGCTTTTTATGATTTCTTAGCTTGCAATGAAGAGGAAGATGCAAAAGAGCAAATAGTAACAGGCAAAAAAACACTCTTTTTTAATATTTATTCTTCTATTCAGGGCACCTTTGAATCTCTGAAACTTGTTGTTTATACAGGACGGTTAAACGATGCATTCGCTTTAGCTCGAAAGTATGCAGATGCTATAACAACTTCATTATACCTTATCACTCGTGTAGATAACGACGCAAGTAAAATTATAGAATCGTCAACCGATATTAAAAGTATATTTTCTGCAAGTGAAGCAAGGAAGTGGACCTTAAATAGCAAAAAGTTGTATAGAAACACCAGCATTCCTAACGCGGCATTATGCGAGGTTGACGCCTACTTAGGAGATTTATTGCAATTGGCGAATCAAAAAAATGATTCAGACTGCAAGAAGAATAATAAGAATAGGCAAGTATGCAACGACAATCTGCATTATAACTCCTGGAGTGACTTTTCTAACAACGACCTCAACTATTTAAGACAAAACGGAAGGAGCATTTTATTATTAGACAAACTATTTGATGCTCTGGTATATTTTTTTACAGAACACTTTTCCTATCTTTACCTACTAAAACCACAACTATATTGCGCTTGTGATTATGCATCGTTTTTAGGAACGGATAAAGAACTCGGCACCGACGCTAAATATTTTGCAGCATCTATAGTTAAAGAGATGTTTAACAAATATATAAAAACAGCATATCCAAAAGTCGCTGAATATCTTATAAGTAAAAACATAATGGATTTAGATTAACGATGGCACAAGATAAGAAATTGCAGAAACTGGAACTGACGTGGATTGGGAAGGATGATCCGCGCGAGGCAATTGAACCGCGGATTCTCATCGAGAATCCCGACTATTCGTATGGTACGGTCGAGACGGGCACCCTGCCCAACGGAAAACCTTGGAACGGCAATATGCTTATCCATGGCGACAACCTGCTTGCCCTCAAAGCCCTTGAGGAGAACTATACGAATGCCGTCAAATGTATCTATATCGATCCGCCCTACAATACGGGTAATGCGTTTGAACATTACGACGATGGACTGGAGCACTCCATCTGGCTGTCGTTGATGCGGGAACGACTGATTATTCTGCGGAATCTATTAACGGAAGATGGATCCATCTGGATAACACTTGATGACAATGAGGCACATTATTTTAAGGTAATGTGCGACGAAATATTTGGTCGACACAATTTTGTAGCAACTACTATTTGGCAACATTCAAAACAAAGTAAGGGTTATCCAGGTAAGTTTTCTTTGCATCATAACTATACATTTTGTTACAAGAAATCTGAACATTTTTTTCTGAATTCCTTAGAAAGGACAGAGGAACATAATAAGAATTATTCTAATCCAGACAATGACCCTAATGGCCCTTGGCGAAGTGGAGATGTGCGTAATAGCCTCGTTCGTCCCAATTTGATGTATGATATTCATACTCCTTCTGGAAAAATAATCCATCATCCAGAGAAAGGATGGAGATTTTCAAAAGAAACATTTGAGAAAGAATTAGCTGAAGGTAAGATAATTTTTTCCGAAGATGAAACAAGAATTATTCGAAAAATATATCTAAAGGATCAACTTGGCCGTGTACCTGAAACGATATGGTTCGCAGAAGAAGTCGGAACCACAAGAGAGGCAAATTCTGAAATCAAAGCTCTAAATTTTGGAACATTATTTGACACCCCCAAGCCCGAACGTCTGATTGAGCGGGTATTGACGTTGGGCAGCAACCTTGGCGACCTGGTGCTGGACAGTTTCCTCGGGTCGGGAACCACGGCTGCCGTGGCGCAGAAGATGGGGCGTCGCTATATCGGGGTCGAGTTGGGGCAGCATGCCTATACGCACTGCGTTCCCCGTCTGAAGATGGTGACCGACGGTACCGATCAGGGCGGGATCTCCAAAGCGCAGAACTGGAAGGGCGGAAACGGGTTCAAATTCTATGAATTGGCTCCGAGCCTGCTCAAAGAGGACAAGTTCGGAAACCTCGTCATCAACAAGGAGTACAATGCCGACATGCTGGCGGCGGCAATGGCCAAGCAGGAGGGATTTACCTATGCCCCCTCGGCCGATGTCTACTGGAAGCAGGGGTACTCGTCGGAGAGCGATTTCATCTACACCACGACGCAGTTCATGACGGTGGAGGGGCTGGCCTCGATTGCCGAGCAGATGGCCGAAGGCGAGACGCTGCTCGTATGCTGCACGGCATTCCAGAGCGAGTGCAAACATGCGTTCGAGAACATTACCATCAAGAAGATTCCGCAAATGCTGCTGGGACGTTGCGAATTTGCACACGACGACTACTCGCTCAACATTATCGACATGCCCCGTGTCGATGAAGAGGAAGAGGAGCCGATGGAGGATGAAACGGATACGGCAGAAGGTGGAGAGAATGACAAAGGAACAAGAGAGGAGCAACAGGAACTATTTTAGACGATCGGTATGGACACCATTGCAAACACGATAAAACAGCGTCTGTCGCTTCGGGAACCGTTAGCCGAGGCGCTTGACCGCACGGCACGGTTGGTCGACAAGCTGTCGCTCAAAAAGCCTACTGCCGATGAAGTCGAAAACGATGGCTTCCTCAAGGAGGAACTAAAAGCCATTCAGGAGATATGCCCGATATGCAAGGATTTTGAGCGGGCTTTCCCGTCGTTTGCCTTCTCCATTGCCACAGGTGTTGGTAAAACGCGCTTGATGGGAGCCTGCATTGCCTACCTCTTCCTCAAGAAAGGCATTCGCCACTTTTTCGTATTGGCTCCCAACCTGACGCTCTATGAAAAGCTGATTCGCGACTTCGGGGACCCTTCCTACGAAAAATATGTCTTCAAAGGTTTGGCAGAGTTCGTGCACAACACACCGAGCGTAATTACTGGCGATAATTACAACTCGGCAAGAGGTCTTTTCTCGGATACGGAGATTCAGATCAATGTTTTCAACATCTCGAAGTTCAACGCCGACAGCAAGGAAGGCAGCAAGAAAGGCGTGCCCCGCATGCGGCGTCTGTCGGAGTATCTCGGGCAATCGTATTTCGACTATCTTGCATCGCTCGATGACCTCGTTATCCTGATGGACGAAGCGCATCGTTATCACGCAGATGCATCAAAGAAGGCGATCAATGAATTACGACCGATCCTTGGTCTGGAGATGACGGCCACCCCGACGGACGAAAAGGGCAAAGCGTTCAAGAATATCGTTTATGAATACAATCTTGCACAGGCATTGATGGACGGTAAATATGTCAAGATACCGACCGTTGCCCGTCGCAAAAACTTTGCCTGGAGCGACCTATCCAATGAGGAACTGGACATGCTGAAAATCGAGGATGCCATCAACATCCACGAACGGACAAAGATACATCTGGAGCTTTATGCCAAGAACAACAATTTACCTGTGGTCAAGCCCCTGATTCTGATTGTCTGTCAATATGTCGCAAACGCTACAAGAGTATTCAATTTGCTTGAGAACGATTTGTTTGACGGCCGATACAAGGGAAAAGTCTTGCAGGTGGACAGTTCGACAACAAAGGATGAAGAGGTAGAACGGCTGTTCGTTTCGCTCGAAAAGACCGACAACCCGATTGAAATCGTCATTCATGTAAACAAACTCAAGGAGGGGTGGGACGTAACCAACCTTTATACGATTGTGCCTCTCCGTGCGGCAAATGCGCCGATTCTGATTGAGCAATCCATCGGGCGCGGGCTTCGGTTACCCTACGGAAAGCGAACGGGAGCCCCCGATGTGGACAAGTTGACCGTAATTGCCCACGAGAATTTTGAAGCTGTAATCGCACAGGCCAATGATCCGAAATCGATATTAAGCAGGTTTGCATACTCCGAGTTGGACGATGAAGAGCTCCAGCCCGAACCTGGTACGGTTGTAGCGGCTCAAACTCAACTTGATCTTCAAGAGCAGAAGATCATTGCGGCGGCAAAGACCGACATTGAGAAGCAGGAGGCCAAAGTGACGACAGATGCCATTCGTGCCGTGTTTCAGGCCATTCCCCTTGCCAATACGCAAGTAAAATGCAAAGCCGATCTTGCGAAACCCGAAGTTAAGGAGTACATCAAACGGCAAGCAATTCGAATTATTCGGGAGAGCACACAAACAACAGAACCGTTATTTGCCGAACAAGCTGCTGAAGAACGAATCAAGGAGGTTGATGCAGTACTTGATACGGTGACGGAGACGTTTATCAACAACATCATCGAGATTCCCCGCATGACTATCCAGAAGGAAGTTTATCAAGCGGAATTCCAATGGTTTGACCTTGATACCCGTATTGGATTCGACTTGCCTGCCTTGCAGGAGGAGATTATTCGTGTCAGCATCGGAGCGGGAGAAAAAACAATCGATACAATTCAGGTGCGTTATGAACGAAAATTCGACAAACCAATCAATCAGATTATAAGTGTGCTGATTGATTATGACGACATTGACTACGACAAACACTCCGAACTACTGTATCATCTGGCACAACAGGCTCTCGACACTATTGGAGCCCATCTTGAGCGAAAAGAGGATCTTGCAAAGGTTGTTTTCGAGTTTAAGAAAGCAATTGCCAGCCGTATATATGCTCAAATGAAAGATCACTTTGTGATGGTATCGACGGGTTATGTCAAGCCCAAAGTTCTTCCTTATGTAGGCATGGTTGAGCAGCATCTAAAGGAGAATGACGGATTCGGTCGAGTCGATTATAGAAATATTATTAAGCCTGCCTATGTGCGTAAATACATCTATACTGGCTATATGAAATCGTTCTATTCAGAATATAAATTCGACAGTACGACCGAACTGGATTTCTCTTTCGTTCTGGAAAACGATGTTGATGTCATAAGATGGTTGCGTCCTGCAGAAAAACAACTCAACATATATTGGTCCAATGGGTCGAAACGCTATGAACCTGATTTTATCGTTGAGACCGAAGATTGCATTTATATGGTTGAGACAAAGGCTGCCAAGGAGGTGTCAAGCGAAGAGGTTCAGTTAAAGAAACAGGCTGCCGAGGAGTATTGTCGTCATGCTACCGAATATACAGTAGAGAATGGAGGAAAACCTTGGAGATATGTCCTTATGGCTCACGACACAGTTGACAGGTCTGTAGGTTTCAAATTCCTGATAGCCATTAGTTAACCTTTCCATGTTAAATATTGACAAAACACCGACCTTAAAAGGTTGGTGTTTTATTAGAAGAGACCTGCTCTATTAGAATAAATATCTATTACTCCGCACATACATACACCCCTGTAAAACACCCTCCCCCTGTTCGGATTGAAAAACGAATTTCGGGAAGGGATTTTTTGTGGCTGATTGTCGGGAATTTTTCCAGACAACAACAAAAGCAACAGAGAGATGATGAGTGTATTTATTTATTCATCATCTAATTTGTAGCTTTATGCAATTACGTCCATCCATGCGCCGTGCAGCCAAAATGAGGCTGGCACTGGCAGGAGCCTCAGGGTCGGGAAAAACCTACTCCTCGCTCCTCATCGCTTACGGCATGACCTCCGACTGGTCCCGCGTTGCCGTTATCGATTCCGAGAACGGTTCGGCCGATCTCTATGCCCATCTGGGCGCTTATCAGGTTCTCACCCTGCCCGACTACTCTCCCGAGACCTACATCGAGGCCATTGGTATTTGTGAACAGGCAGGGGCCGAAGTTATCGTTATCGACAGTATCTCCCATTGCTGGGACTATCTGCTCGATTTCCACGCCAACCTGCAAGGCAACTCTTTTGCCAACTGGGCCAAGGTCACACCCCGTCAGAATGCCTTCATCCAACGCATTCTCAACTCCTCATGTCACATCATCTGCACCATGCGCTCCAAGCAGGATTATGTCCTCTCGGACAAGAACGGCAAGATGGTGCCCGAGAAGGTGGGCTTGAAGGCCGTACAGCGTGATAATGTGGACTATGAGTTCACCGCCGTGCTAGACATCGCCATGAACCACAAGGCTACCACCTCCAAAGACCGAACGGGGCTCTTTACAGGTCGTCCTGAGTTCACAATAACACCTGCCGTGGGGCAAGCCATCCTCAAATGGTGCAACATGACGCAGACCGCGCAATCGAATCCCTCCACGCAAAACCTCCACAGCCATGCTTCCTGCCTTTCAGCCTAATCCCGAGTTTGCCGTTGGGTTGAATCTTCCCGTGGAGGAGGCAACCATCGTAGAGGAGCGTCCCGTAACGCCGATTGTATCGCTGGGGACTGTACCGCGGACCCGTCACTTTATCGAGGCCAACACCAAGCCTGTCGATATGGCCCATCTGAAGAATGATTGTGTCGTTCCCGTATTCAGTAAGGACAACGAAGTGACCATCTCCCACCAGAGCTTTATCGAGACCGTTTGGAATGCTGCCCATCGGTTGTTTCCCCAAGAGGCCATCGACACGCCCGACATTGTCGTTTCGCATATCATCAAGGGGAGGATTCCCGAGGCCATTCACAAGCCCGTGAATCAACTCTTGGAAACGGACAAGACCATCTATTACGAGCGCATGGCCTTCTGTTTCGAGGTTCCCACGATTTACGAGGAGGTGGCAGGCAATCGGTTGAATCTTTCGATCGGAGGAGTGAGGGCCTACAACCACGAAAATCTCTATTCGAAAAAGACGGTCGAAAAGTTCAAGGTCTTTATCGGCTTCAAGAACCTCGTCTGCTGCAACCTGTGTGTATCGACCGATGGATTCAAGCGGGAGTTGCGGGTGATGAGCGTGCAGGACTTGTTAGAGGCTTCGTTGCAGTTGTTCCAGCAGCACGATGCCGAACGGCACATTCGGCAGATGGCAGCCCTGCAACGTCAATCGCTCAGTGAACACCAGTTTGCCCAGTTGATTGGCAAGGCACGTTTGTATCAATACCTGCCCACAGCCGAGAAACGGCAGCTTCCAGCCATGGAGTTTACCGACTGCCACATCAATGCCGTAGCAAAGGCTTACTACACGGACGAGAACTTTTCCCGAGGGGACAATCCCGAGATTGACTTGTGGAAGGTCTACAACCTCTTTACGGGAGCCAACAAGTCCAGCTACATCGACACCTTCCTTGACAGGTCGCTGAATGCAACGGAACTGATTGCAGGAATCGGTCGGGCCTTGGAAGGAGATACCGAATACAGGTGGTTTGTGGAGTAACGCTTTACAGAGAAGAATACCCTTGCTGTCTTATGACGGCAGGGGTATTTTCTTATGCTATAAAACAAAGCGTACTAATATATAGCAAGATGACTATGTTGTTTATAATCTACATATTACGATTTACCGCAAAATCTGCAACTTACAGATATGGAAATTATGCTGACATAAAGTCGGAATCCGTGGTTTTGAGGGTTCTGAAAAGCAGAATTTCAGGGTTTATGCAGGCGTAACAACAAAATCTTCTACTCCAATTTATAAAGAACAAAGTTTTGATTCCATAGATTGAACTATTGCACAGGACTTTTGTTTTAGAGAACTTTATAACTACAATACCCCAAGAATGTTGCGTATTGAGAAACATTTTCTAACTTTGTGTCGCTGTCCCGAATGGGCAGTAACATATTAGTTTAGTGAAAGTGTTTCGCTAATCCTTACCGAGAAAATTTGGCGATTTTTAAGTAAGCAAGGATAGGCAATACAGACACTCATCACCGTGCATAGGCATATATCATTCCGATATATACTTATTCGGTGTGGGGTATTGTTTATTTGCTTGCAGGCTACGCCAAATGCCACTCGGTCGATAAACGAACAACTCCACACTTTCTTTTTACCCATAACCCACCGCATTAGGAGTTGGTACGGTACAAATTTATTACGCTATGGGATATTATTACGTATTGGATGAGTTATCCCCCAAAGAAAGAACTTATCTACTTGAAGATTTGGAAACGGGTAAGCAAACTTCTCTAAAAAGAATTTCTTATGCAGTCTTTGAGAATGAGCAACAAAAAAAAGCATCTATAATAAAAATTTTACCTGCCGATTTTAAATTATCTCCATTTCGTTGTCCCAACGATCAATATTTGTTCAAAGGTGAAAATAGATGCTTACTATATAATTTAAGCAATTCATTACAGCCGTTTACAGAGGATTCAAATCTTGACAAAGATTCTATCGTAGAGCTTTCTGCATGGGAATGATTTAAACACGTATATTTTGCTAATTATGAAGAAGCTACTATCTCTTATCACGCTTATGTGTGTGATTGTATTGTCATCGTGCAAGTACAATGATGATGATTTGTGGAACAGTGTACATGGTTTAGAAGACAGAGTCGCTAAACTGGAAGAACTTTGCAAACAGATGAACACCAATATTTCATCGTTGCAGACCCTCGTAACAGCATTGCAGAATAACGATTATATAACGGGGGTTACTCCGATAACTAATGATGGTGAAATTATTGGTTATACGATAACCTTTGCAAAAAGCAATTCTATTACAATTTATAACGGTACAGATGGCAAAGACGGAGTAGATGGCGAGGATGGAACAGATGCCGTAACACCCACCATCGGAGTAAAACAAGACTCGGATGGCGTTTATTATTGGACGCTCAATGGTGAATGGCTGACAGACGAGCACGGCAACAAGATCAAGGCTGAGGGGTCTGACGGTAAAGATGGTTCGGATGGAGAAGATGGAAACGATGGTGCAGACGGTACGAATGGTAAAGATGGAATCACGCCTCAATTCAAAATCGAAAATGATTATTGGTACATTTCCTACAACAACGGTGAGACTTGGGAACAGCTCGCAAAAGCTACAGGTGAGGATGGTAAAGATGGAGATTCAATATTCAAGGCTGTCACGCAAGATGATAAGAATGTTTATTTTGAATTGACTGATGGAACAATCATCACAATTGCTAAATCAGACCAAGCAGAAGAAGATACAACTATTATCCAGTTCAAAGACGAAAGCGTCAAGGCTATCTGCATAAAAAATTGGGATACAAATAAAGATGGAGAACTGTCACATGGAGAAGCCACAAAAGTAACAAGCATTCGTAAATTCTTCAGAGGAACAACTATTCAATCTTTTGATGAATTACAATATTTTACAAGTATAGATGAAATTGGGGTAGAGACATTCAAACAATGCAAAAATCTCACCACCATTACAATTCCTCAAAATGTTATTTGGATTGAAGAAAGTGCATTTAGCGGATGCAATTCTTTAGTTGATATTATAATCCCTACAGATGTTACTTGGATTGGGTCTAGCGCATTTCTTAATTGCAGTAGATTAGAAAATATTACCATTCCTAATAATGTTATAGTGTTAGGAAATTCCGCATTCCAAGGTTGTACAAATCTAACTACAGCTATCATTAGCAATAATATAACAAAAATTGGAGTCTCTACATTCTCTGGATGCAGCAACTTAACGCAAATTATAATTCCCCAAAATGTTACATCTATTGGAAGTAGCGCATTTTCAAATTGTAATAAACTTACAGAAATATATTGTACGCCGACTACCCCTCCCACATTGGATGGAAATACAGTATTTAATTCTATAGCATCTAATGCTGTTTTTTATGTTCCTCGCGAATCTGTTGAGGAATATAAAGCTGCAGATGGCTGGAAAACATATGCCAATCAAATCGTCGGATATGATTTTTAATAAGTAGCACTTATTGATCGAGGACAGACTTGTGCAGACGGTTTATATTATACCGTTCTGCACAAGTTTGTCCTTTATGTTATTTTTTCTTTGAACTCTTAATTATATTCTATAACTTGTATGGCACATTATAGATTAATAATCATTTGTTTCTCCAATGGCAAAACTATTGCTTCCATACGCAATTAATAATGCAGGCGAGCTTGTCCATATCGACGCTGCTCACAAAGGCGACAATTATACCTGCCCCACATGTGGAGCCCAATTATCGTTAAGAATTAGTAAAATACCTAAAGGTCAAAAATATCATAGAGCAAATCACTTTGCTCACAAAGGTTGCGCTGATAATTTTTGTTCTGAATCATTTCTGCATAAATTATTCAAACAAAGAGCAGCTGAGTATATAAGAATGGAGTTAGGCAGGCCCAACAGAGCTGTTTGGTTTGAATGGGAGTGTGACAAATGCAACGAGCTACATAAGGGCAACTTGCTAAAAAAAGCGACAAAGGTTGTTGAAGAATTAGATTTACAAGTTTGTAGACCAGACATCGCCTTACTTGATGACAATAATAATGTTGTTATAGTGATAGAAATTGTGGTGACTCATAAACCTTCACCAGAGGCGTTGCAATTTTATCAAGATAATAAAATCGCGTGTCTACAAATTAAAGTTTCTGATTTTTCAGAATGTGATGAGGTAAGAAAAAAAGTCTTACATCCCGATATTGTAAATATCTGCCCAAATCCAATTTGTAAAAGATGTGGGACGATTATGAATAGCGCCAAATTAATAGTTGTTTCTACGCCATGCTGGAAGTGCTCTAATGACATGAAAATTGCCATGATTGTATCAAATAACAGCAATCACATACATAGTCCAGCAGATTTTACCAACGAAGAAATTAAGATGGCTCAGAGGTTAGGGGTGAATATTCAAAACCGATATAGCCAAACGGTAAAAGGAAATTATTGGGCAAATGTTTGTGATAAATGCAATGCTTTTGTAGGAGATTTCTATATGCATGAATATTTTTATCTACCTCATGGCGAAGAAATAGATTTAAGTTATAAATGTTTCTATTGCATGGAGATGGAACAAATCCGAAGGGAGCAAGAGGAAGAGGAAAATATGCGTAAACGCCAGGAAAAACTTGCAACTTTGATGGCAAATGAGGGAAATAAACTATGTCCCCAATGCAATGGAGTTTTAAAAGTAAGGAACGGAAGGCGAGGTCTTTTTTATGGCTGTGAAAATTATCCCAATTGCAAATACACAGAAACTATATAGATTTACCTTGATTCTGATAGAATATGCTATTTACGTGATGTCGCGCACTCTTCCGTAGAGTTCTACAACCTTTTTAACTCGATATATACCTCTCTTAAATATCACTGTCTCTTTTCAGAAACAGGGTAGAATTTTTGCATTACCCTCTCAAGAGTCCAAGCAAAACTCTGCATTATAAGAGTTCTAAACATACTACCCCTCTCTAATCGGATATACTAAACCTTTTTGAAACGCATATCGACAGTGATATGCTCGTATTCAACTATACGGGGCAGGATGGAACTTTCACGTTTCACTGACTGGCTTTTATGGGAAATATTTAGAGCAGTTTATGTAAAGCAGTATTAATCTTTAACCTCTAAATTTGGTTCCTTATTTACGAATCCTTATATTTGAGAATATAAATATCTATAAATAAGCCCTATGCATCCTATATTATATCCAGAAATGGCGTTGATTCAGAAAATGAGCCCATCTGAAGGAGAACGCAGCATCCTCAATTTTCTATGGAAGACCCTTAGCTCTGATTATGAGGTTTATTATAAACCTTTTATCAATGGGAACACTCCTGATATTGTAATTGTGAGAAGAAAATATGGTATAATTCTTATCGATATATGTGACTGGGAACTAAATGAATACACTGTCAACGAAAGTGGATACTGGGAAGAAGGAAATGATAAGAAAAAAAGCTATATATGGTTGTCGCCTTTTAATAAATTAACCAATTATAAATCCAATATCGTCAATTTTTATTGTAATAAGTCCCCAGAACAGAATATCGCAAGAAACAAAATTTGGGGCACAATCAATCGGATGATTTATTTTTGTAATACGTCCCAAGAAGAAACCAACCGATTTTGCAATCAAAAAGAATGCATATCATCAACTCACGAAATAAAATACTTTGGAATATTTGGGAGAGATGGATTAACACAAAAGGCTTTAAATGATTATTTTAAGCTAACCAACTTCACCAAACCTAATTCTGCCTTTACGGATGAATTATACCACGACCTTCAACGTTATCTTAAGCCTCCCCATCATGATATCGAAGAAGGCATTGATATACACTATACTAAAGAACAATCATCATTAATTGTTAGTTCGCCTCATGCTAGGCGAAAAATTAAAGGAACCGCAGGATGCGGTAAGACTTTAGTATTGGCAAAACGAGCTGTCAATGCATATATTAGAACACAACGCCCAATTCTCATTTTAACCTTTAATCTTGCCCTTAAAAATTATATTCGAGATAGAATTTCAGATGTTAAAGAGAGTTTTGGATGGGAGAATTTTTATATTACAAATTATCATCAATTTATTAAAGACCAATCAAATAAATATAATCTCACTCTTGATTTTGAATCTTTCGATAATATTCATTTATTCGATTGTGTTAAAAATAGGATACAACCATATGCTGCAATTTTTATAGATGAGATTCAAGACTACAAACAAGAATGGATAGATATAATAGTCAACAATTTCACAAATCAAGAGACCGAATTAGTTGTGTTTGGCGATGAGAAGCAAAATATATATGATAATGCAATAGTAGAGGATACGGATATTAATCCCAAAGAACTTATTATAAGGAGAATACCTGGACCATGGTATAAATCATTGAAAACAACATTTCGTCTGGGAACAGAGATTGCGACCTTGGCAAAAGCTTTTCAAATAAAGTTTCTACAGAAAAAGTATTCTATTGATGAGATGTCTATATCTCAAAGACTCAATTTCGAGGGACATATATTAGAATATTATCGTGCTACACAATCTACATCTGTAGATTGGATTGTCGATATAATCTATAATCAAATAAAATTATATGATATACATCCATCGGATATAGCTATATTAGGCTGCACAAGAGAATACATGAGAGAGATAGATTATAATATTAGAACACGTTATAAGGAAAAAACAGCTATTACATTTGACACAAAGGAGGAATACGCACGAAATGCATCCATTTCTAAAGATATATGCCGAGTTCGTAAGAATGAACTTATACTAAGATCTGGAACAATAAAAATATCTACAATTCACAGCTTTAAAGGTTGGGAAATACATACAGTCATACTTATAGTCGAAAATACAGAACATGTAAACCCTGAGTTAGTATATACTGGATTAACACGAGCTAAACATAACTTAATAATTATCAATCTAGGAAATGCAACATATGATGCATTCTTTTCTTCAAGAATGCATTGTCAAGAAATATCATAAAAGCAAATACTCATATTTTTTACAAAAGCATCAATTTGTTTCCAAGGACAGACTTTGCAAAGGGGGCTCAAATAGGCCCCTTTGCGAAAGTTTGTCCTTCGATTTTTGCATCGAGAACATTCTACATCAACGAACTTAACTCATGAGACAATTATGAAAAAGTATCACACGACAGATTACGGATAGTCCATAGATGAATACAATGGCTATCAATATTTTACAAGACATTTTCTATTAACCAGCAGTCGGAAAGCAGGTTCTACATAGGGTACGCATACCACCAATCACAGAAGGTTACTACGCGCACAACAAGCTGATTAACAACATGATAATCCGTAGCTCAGCAGGTAGAGCACAACACTTTTAATGTTGGGGTCCTGGGTTCGAGCCCCAGCGGGTTCACCAGAAAAGAGTTGATAATCAGTCGATTATTGGCTCTTTTTGTTTTTCTGTCCTACCCTGAATCCTTGTTTTGAACCTCAAAAAACGCCCTTTTTCGGGCGCAGGGTACGCATTGGGGTACGCATAGGATATGCATAAAAGGCTTGAGTTCCACCGCGCGAAAACTGAAAATCTATTTATATTTCGTATTTTTGTCAAGACGACAGAATATACCTGAAAAACAAGGATCATGCATAATTTGCTGGAGGTGAAATCGAGGTCGGAGCTGCGTGAATGGCTTCGGCAGAACCACGACAGGGAGACGGAGTGCTGGGTGGCGGTCAGGCGGGGAAGACCCGTTGATGACGGCACCTTCCGGTATGTCGATGCCGTGGAGGAGGCTATGTGTTTCGGATGGATCGACAGCACGGTCAAGAAGATCTCCGACGAGGTGACGGTCCAGAAACTTTGCCCGCGAAAGCCCCGCAGCAACTGGTCGGAGCTGAACAAGGAGCGCTGTCGCCGCATGGAGCGGCTGGGGCTGATGACCGATGCGGGACGGGCCGTATTGCCGGATATGAGCGCAGCCGGATTCACCATTGATCCGGATATTCTGCGCGAATTGCAGGCCGATCCCGTGCTTTGGGAGAACTTCCGCCGCCTGCCGGAACTCTACAGGCGGGTGCGGATCGATACCATTCAGATCAAGAGGAACCAACCTGAACTTTTCCGCAAACGCCTCGACAAGTTTTTGGAAAATACCCGCAGGGGAATCCTCTACGGCGAATGGAACGACAACGGCCGGTTATGGCCGGGAGATCCTGAGATGGAGCCGTTTGTATTGAGACCCTGGCGCGAGTCGGACGGTCCTGCGCTGGCGAGGTATCTGAACAACAGGAAGATCTGGGACAACTGCCGCGACGGCCTACCCTATCCCTATACGGAAGAGGATGCGCTGCGGTTCATCCGATCCGCCTCGGAGCAGGAGGGCTCGCGGAACTACTGCATCGAAATCCGACAGGAAGCGGCGGGCAATATCGGGTTCATCCGCGGGACGGACGTGGAACGCTACAATGCCGAGGTGGGCTACTGGCTTGCCGAGCCCTACTGGAACCGCGGAATCATGTCCCGGGCCTTGAAAGAGGCTGTCGGGGAGTATCTCCGGCAGACGGATGCCGTGCGCATCCATGCCCGGGTCTATGCCGGCAATCGGGCCTCCATGCGGGTTCTGGAGCGGGCCGGGTTCCGGTCGTGCGGCATCTGGCGCAAGGCCTGCTTCAAGAACGGGCGGTTTGTCGATTGCCATTGTTACGAGCTGCTCGGGTGACCGGATCACCCTGCATGCGGAGGCCCCCGGCGGCATTCGGGTTCGGCGGGGCTCAGGACCTCCAAGACACGCCGCGAAGAGAGGCGGGCCCTCTTCGGCGACATGGCCGCGAGTGATATTTTTCGACCATTCGGATCGGGCATGGATTCGGGGTTCATCGGTTAGACAAAGATAGGGAAGGCCGATGGATCCCGAATTCTGTTCAGAGACCGGAAATTTCGGAGCAGAGGCCGTTTCCGGGCTCCGCAAGCTGTCGCCGCAGCTGCCCGGGCGGCGCACCGAAATTGCGGCGGCAGTAATCCGCGAACGTGGAGGGCATCCGAAAGCCGTTCTCTTCCGCCACCTGACAGAGCGGGATATCCGGCGACCGGAGCATCCGCTCGATCCGCGCCATGCGCTGCCGGCGGAGCCATTCGGAGACGGGGATGCCGAACTCCTGCCGGAACTGCCGGCGGAAGGCGGAGTCGGACATGCAGCATGCACGGGCCAGCTCCCCGCCGGTCAGCGTCCCCGTCATCCGGTTTTGCGCCGCCTGCACCCGCTCCCGGAGACCGAAGGGGTGAAAGTCGGGAAGGTATTTCGCAAGGGCGCGGAAATCGCGCTCGGTCAGCGAGGGGGTTGCGGAGCCACGGTCGGCCGGCGCGGCATAAAGCCGGTATTGGCGAAGCACATCCCCCATCATCAGGTTGTAGAGGACATTCAGATGGGGATATTCCTCCTGCCAGTTGGCCAGCGACTGGGCCCGCGCACAGGACAGCAGGCCGCGGCCGTTCCCCGTCCGGCAGTAGTGGCGCCAGGTGTCGATGAGGAAGCCGAGGACCCGATTGTCCGGACAGAAAGCCGCCAGCATGAGGAATGCGGCCTCCCCGTGCGGCTGTTCGGGCGGCACGGGGTTGCAGAGGCGGATCTGCCGCACCAGCCAGCGCATGGCCGGGATGTTTCCCGACAACGGCGCCAGCGGACTCCAGCTCCCGGGCCGCGAAAAATCGACCTGCCCCGCAGCCGTCAGAACCCGTTTCACCCAGCCGTCCCACTCCGTTCGGAGGGAGGCCTGCTCCAGACTTGCACGCAACCGCCTCATACCAATATACAACAACCTCCCAAAGATACGACATTTTTCGGATCCGGCATCGTTCCGGGCTGCAGGAGCGGATCACACGGGGACAAGTGTCCGCTGCGCCATTGTCTTCTTTACGGCGGAATAAATCGCTCTTTTTTGCACATGACGCCTTGCGGGTGAAGAAAAAAAACTATATTTGTAGAGAGATTGGGCGACATACCCGATCGGATACATACGAAGCGTTATGCTGATCTTGTAGTTTTGGGAACCTGAGAAATTTTCAAACTTGGCACGAGAGATGGCATGGCGGCTCTCACGTTCGCGTGGGCTGCTACCACCATATTCGTACTAAAGGTAATCTCAGGACCTCCAAAACCCAATATGGCCGCAGACCCACGCTTTGTGTATATCAGGGCCCGGGCCGAAAGCCCGAATACCGGAGGAGCAGGATGGATGCGGCGGAGACACGAAAATTTCGAAACAACCCGGAAAATACCGAACCCGATAACAGATATACATTATGATGTCTACCGGAACAATCCTTATTGTCATCGTGGCTGCAGTCGCCGTGCTGCTGGCCATATGGGGCATCGTCACCCACAACAGCCTGATTGCCCGGCGCAACCGCGTCCGGCAGTGCCGGAGCGGCATCTGCGTGGCGTTGAAGCAGCGCAACGACCTGATCCCGAATCTGGTTGCCTCGGTCAAGGCCTACATGGGCCACGAGAACGAGCTCCTGACGCGTATCACCGACCTGCGTTCGCGCGCGGCCTCGGCCGCGGAGAGCGAGCAGATCCGCGAAGGCGGCGAGCTCTCGTCGCTGCTCGGCCGGCTCCATGTCGCCGTCGAGAATTACCCCGAACTGAAGGCCAACGCGCAGTTCCTCCACCTGCAGGGGCAGATCGAGGAGATGGAGAACGAGCTGCAGGCCATACGCCGCACGTACAATGCGGCCGTGACGGACTACAACAACGCCATCGAGATGTTCCCCTCGTCGGTCATCGCCTCGTGGGGCCGCCATACGCAGGAGGCGCTGATCGAGATCCCCGACCCTGAAAAACAGGCGGCTTCGGTTGCCGAACTCTTCCGGTCATGAGCGCCCCGACTCCCGATTTCAAGGAGCTTTCAGGCCGGATGCGCCGGCAGCTGACGCGCATCGCCCGCCTGCGAAGGGTGGTGAGGGCGCTGCTCGTGATCGTCTATTCGACGACGCTGCTGTGGTTTGCATTCTGTCTCTTCGGCGGCTACCTGCTCGCCTCGGCCGACTACGCGACAAACGTACAGACCAGCCAATACATCCTTTACGGATTCGTCTTCTTCTGCGTGCTGCACTTCGCCTTCATGCGGGGGCTCCAGTCGCTCGGCGAGCGGGAGACCGCGCTCATGGGCCGCATCGTCGGCGAGCTCTTCCCCGAGGCCCGGTTCAATCCTGCGGGAACGGTCCATCGTGAGGCGCTGGCCGCCAGCCGGCTCTTCAGCGAATCCACGTCGCTGGCCGGGATGGAGGCGACCTCGTACGGACGGCTGGAGATTCCCGTCGGCGAGCGGACGATGCAGGTCTGCGACGTGGGCATCACCCCGCTGCACGGCAAGGACCTTGCGGCCAATCCGCTCACGATGCTCTACCGCTCGATCGTCCGGCCGATCCTCGGCGCGCGGGTCGAAAGCACGATGCACACCTTCCGCGGCATGTTCGGGTACTGCCGCACGCGGCGCGAGTTCCGGGGGTATGTCCTGCTGCTGCCCGACCATCTGGAAAACAGGGTCGGCTACCTGGCACAGACCGTCCAGCGCATCCGCCAGAAGAACGGCGCGAAGTTCGTCCACCTGGAGGACCCCGAGTTCGAGAGCCTCTTCGCGGTCTATGCCGACGACGAGGTCGAGGCCCGCATGGTGCTGACGCCCGCGATGATGCGCCGCATGTCCGAACTGAGGCGGTCGTTCAACCGCGACCTGATGATTTCATTCCGGGGAGACACCCTCTATTTCGCCTCCGAGACTCCGGACGGGTTCCTCCGCCCGGGCCGCAAGTCGCTCGGCGACGAACGGCTGCTGGAGCAGTTCTGGCGCGAGATCGACTTCTGCCGCACCCTCGAATCCGAAATGGAATGAAACAAAACGATAACCGACATAAAACACACAACTAATCCTCAAACACCTTATTTTTATGAAAAGATTTGCTTGTTTCGCCGCCGTCGCCGGCATGACCGTTCTGCTCGTTTCGTGCAACAACGTGAGCTCGATGCTCGGAGGGGCCAAGTATCCGGCCGACCAGACCGAATCCTACGCCAAGGCCGTGGAAATCCTCAAGGAGAAGATCGACACGACGAAGTTCAAGATCTTCGCCATGCGCTTCCAGGAGGGAGAGGAGCTCTCGAACGACCTGAGCAGCATCTCGCTCGACATGGTCAATGCGGACAATTATGCCTTCCGTCAGGCCTACTACCTGGACGGCCGTGTGGGACAGATGAACGACTACTCGACGAGCGTCAATGAGATCGACTACGCGAAGATCAAGGGCATCAGCCTCTCGGCGATCGACCCGGCAGCCATCGGACGCCAGATCGAAGAGGCCAAGCAGCTCCTGCCCGAGGGACACACCTTCCAGTCGGTCAGCGTCTATGAGATCAGCGAAGTACTTCCGCGAAGCACCGGTCTGATGAACCGGGGCCGCGATATCGGCGCCCAGGAGGCCGATTTCAAGATCTGCTTCACCGAGGACGGCAAGGAGACCGAGACCTCCGGCGGCCAGGTGACGCACCTCTACTACGAAGCCAAGATTCTGGTGAATGCCGACGGCACGATCACGCCCGAAGAAGAATAACCGTTAAACCCGATAACGACCTATGAAACGTACACTTCCCTTTATTGCGCCGGTTGTGGACTCCACGCAGAGTGCCATGCAGCGCGACCTCTACGACAAGAGCATCGATCTGTACGGAGAGGAGCAATACGTCGAGGCGTTCCACACGCTGCTCGACCATCTGAATCCCGAATTCCGCACCAGGTACGGCAATGCCGAGGGGACGGAGTTCCACCTCCCCCACGGCTCGATCGTCGTCAATGTGCGTCTCGACGACCGAATGATGTATATCGACGCCGACTTCCTGAACCTCCCGGCCAAGGGGCGCGTGGCCATGCTGCGCCAGGTGGCCGACATGAACATCAACCGCCTGCTGCTGCCGCGCTTCACGAAGGAGGGCGACCGCCTGAAGATGGAATACCACTGCCCGATGGAGGAGACCCATCCCCACAAGATCGTCAATATCCTGCAGAACATCTGCCGCGTGGGCGACCGCTACGACGACGAGTTCTGCACGAAGTTCGGGGCCACGCGCTGCTACGAACCCCGCGTGACGCCCTACCCCGCGGAGACCGTGGACCGCATCTACGAGGCCGTCCAGTCGCTCGTCCGGGCGACGCTCGATGCCGTCAGGGAGTACAACGACCAGCGCCGCTACGGCTATTCGTGGAACGTGATCGACACGACGTTCTACCAGATCTCCTACTTCGCACAGCCGCAGGGACAGCTGGCAAACGACCTGGACAAGGCCGTCGATGACATGGACGAGGAGCTGCCCGTAGCCGAACTCGTCATGAAGGGCATGGCCTTCCTCGAGAAGCTGCTCGCGATGCCGAAGGAGAAGCTGGCCGAGGATCTCTACTTCGTCGATACGCTCGTCTCGATCAAGGGCCCCTCGTCGCTGCAGAACGTGCAGGAGAACATGAAGGATGTCTACGAGGAGGCGACGGCCGCCATGCAGAACAAGGACTTCGAGCGCGCCGCCGTGCGCATCTGCTACAAGTTCTACGAGGCCTACTTCTACAACGACATGCAGGACGACCTGA
>ULTF01050026.1_pt1 | contig 24371 bp, 17 predicted proteins | sample 1957371 | NCBI WGS metagenome assembly ULTF01 (sample SAMEA4835727, study PRJEB28245) | human gut metagenome | biome: gut microbiome; material: fecal sample | place: Denmark | collected 2008
TGAGGGCGGATGCTACGCTAAGGTTATCAACCTTGACAAGGATTCAGAGCCTGATATCTACAACGCTATCAAGCGCAACGCTCTTCTTGAGAACGTAACACTTGATGCTGACGGCAAGATTGATTTTGCTGATAAGAGCGTTACAGAGAATACTCGTGTATCTTACCCAATCGATCATATTAAGAACATTGTTCGCCCAATTTCTTCTGCTCCGGCAGCAAAGAACGTAATCTTCCTGTCAGCAGATGCATTCGGCGTACTTCCTCCTGTATCTGTTCTTACACCGGAGCAGACACAGTACTACTTCCTGTCAGGATTCACAGCTAAGCTTGCCGGTACAGAGCGTGGAATTACAGAGCCTACACCAACATTCTCAGCTTGCTTCGGTCAGGCATTCCTTGAGCTTCACCCAACAAAGTATGCTGAGGAGCTTGTTAAGAAGATGCAGAAGAGCGGCGCTAAGGCTTATCTTGTTAACACAGGATGGAACGGAACAGGCAAGCGTATCTCTATTAAGGATACACGTGGTATCATTGATGCTATCCTCAACGGTGATATTCTTAATGCTCCAACAAAGAAGATTCCTTTCTTTGACTTTGAGGTTCCAACAGAGCTTCCTGGTGTAGACACAGGTATCCTTGATCCTCGTGACACATACGCTGACGCTTCTGAGTGGGAAAAGAAGGCTAAGGATCTTGCTTCAAGATTCATTAAGAACTTCGCTAAGTATGAAGGTAATGAAGCTGGTAAGGCACTTGTTGCTGCAGGTCCACAGCTCTAATTATCTGATGCTTATCTGATGATATGCATATAACTTACATATAAAAGAACTCCGAGCAGCCGGTCATGTACCGGATGCTCGGAGTTTTTATTTGTATTATTTGTATTATTCATTGCATCTGACGCCCAACCGGAACTCTTCCGCCCTAAGCCACGACACACGCCTCAGACACTTCTCCTGCCTTAAGTGCTCCATTCTCAATTGAAACTGTCATCTGCGTCTCATATCTCTCACCCACTGAAGCCTGTGACATCGAAGCTTCACTGCCGTCACTATCTGCCTGAGTCTGATTATTCTCATCCTCATCATCATACTGCGATTTGTACTTCTTGTGCTTCTTAGCAAGAACTGCCTGCAGCTTCGCCATCATATACAGCTTCGGGTTAAACTCCATAAGCTTTCTCTCATCCTTGGCAGGCACTTTGCCGCCCTTGGCTATGCGCATGGCTGTCTCATAAGCCTTTGCCTCTTCCTTGAATGCCTTGCTCATCGTATCCGACTGCTGTTGTGCAACTTCCATGTTATGCTGCATAATCTGCTGCATAAATGCATTCACGCGGTTCTTCTCAGCTGCCTTATCTGTATCAGTAAGTGACTTCTTAACCTCATCCGACAGATCAAGCCTCACACCGTTAATCGTTATGTATCCTCTCTGTACAGTTCTGCTTACTGATGCCGAATCTGTAAAATGAATTATGAACGTGCCGTCCTTACCTCTGCTTATTCCAAGATAATCCCCGCCTGACATTGCAACATCTTTGCTGCCCGACTTCTGTCTTGCATATGCATCATGCGTTATGCTGACTGTGTCCGAACCGGCTGTATCTGAAGTATCACCTGCTGACACCTCTGATGCCACACCTGAGTTCATGTCTGACTCTCCAACAGCTGAAGCATTGGCATAACCATATCTTTGTGTCCTGTAATAAGCCGAGTAATTATTATTGTAAATATTATATGTCGTCACACTATCGCTCCCTAGTAGTTAAAGTCAATCTTGATTCCCTTAAGGTCCTCATTAATGAGTTTCTCATCATTAAGCATCTTCTGAATATGCTTCTGTACCTCTTCTACATTATTAACATCCTTCTTGGACAGTCCGTTATTAATGTCAAGTATATCAGTCTTTGCATCATTTCTGATAATCTCACGCTGTTCCCTGGCATCCTGCTTTGAATCGTCTATGCGTTCCTGCTGCTCATCACGCTTATCTGCCGCTTCTTCTGCCTTCTTCTGCTCTTCCTCCATCTTCTTGTCGATGTTCTCTTTGGCATCATCTATAACCATTCCGAGTACATCCTTCTCTGCCGCATCAAGAATCTTGTCCGCAGAATCATCTGCCTTGAGCATATCCTGTGATTTGAGCCGGTCTATCTTTGAATCATGTACACTTTCACTGATAGCCATGAGCTTGTACTCCGCCAGAGATATCCGGTTGCGTACCTCTCCCCTGTATCCGTTCAGCATAAGTGCCTTGTCCTGATATTCTGTTCTTGGAGTATTCTGAAGCTCCTTAAGTCTTTCAACCTCTTCCTTGGAGAAATCAGCATAATCAGAACCATTGCTGTAATTCTGGTACTTTTTGAGGAGTTCAAGATCCTTCTGCTCCTGTGAATCAGGATCTATATTATATTCCTCCTGAAGCTGCTTCTCTCTCTCATTAACATCCTTAAGAGACTGCTTATACTCATTGAGCTTATCCAGCTGCTCCTGCTTATCCTTATTAAGTGCATCTATGCCGTCTGCTGCTTTCTTATCAGCATCCCAGGCATCATTGATAAGCTTCATTGCCTGCTTCCTTGCCTGATCTCTCTTCTGTTGGATACGGCTCTCAAGATCTGAGCCTTTGCCTGTTATATTGCCTGCAAACAATGTAATATTCTTTCCATTCAGGCCTGTAGCCGTTCCCGCCGCCTTCTCCGCATGTGTGATACTGCTTCTGTGCTTCTGGCGTCTGCTCTTAGACTCCTCCTGAACAGCCTGCGTCGTGTTCTGCTGCTGATTCTGTGCTGCCCCTGTATTACCTGAATTAATCGCTATCCCCATATCCTACCCCTTAAAGTCTATGTGTTGTCCGACCTTCTGCTCACTCTCGGTAAGCACGTTGTCACTCATCGACATCTGTGTGTAATCACCAATCTTCTTAATAAGATCCTCTATTGATGATGCAGTTATTGTTATTGTATCACTGTCCTCGTCATCATCTTCTTTCAGCTTATCGCTGCGCTTCTTCTCAGCTTTCTTAGCTTCTGCCTTCTTGTCTGCCGCCTTCTTTGCTTCCTTCTTCTCGGCCGACTTCTTCTCAATACGTTCCTTCTGGGCTGCTGATGACTTCTCAAGCACTGCAAAGTACGATGCTGTTCCGTTATCATTAATCTGCATGCCAAAGCCCTTAACGTTAGCGCCTGATGCTGAGAGCGTGCTCTTAAGCTGTGATATTCCGCTTGCCGAGTTGGCTATTATCTGCTCATACTTTGCACGATAATTCTCGTCCTCTGCCATTCTCTCAATCTTATCCTCATCAATAAGCACAACCATTCTGCCGGCATTGGCATAGCTTGACGCCTGCGACTTTGCCTGCTCCTTCTGGTCCTCGCTTACGAGAATAAAATCCATATTGGAATATTTCTTCTGCAGCTGCTCATAATACTTAGCCGCCTTATCACTTAACCTTGGAGTACCAACTGTTCTTCCGGTTACATTAGTAGCCGCTCTCTTAGTTGACGATGTCTCCTGTGCTGCACTGTCTGACTGCACTGTAGACGCATATGATGCTGCATTCGCAGCATTAGAAAATTCCGATACCATACCCATGTATATTCCTCCTTGTAATGTGGGACTGCTGCCCCGTTAATCTGAGTATCCGGCCAAACTCCTTTTCAGCCATTAATCTACATATATGATATCGGAATTATAGAAAGATTTATTAACCTACATGAACTTTTTCTTCTTGAAAAATATAATGCATGCCACAACTACAATTATACTTAAAGCAATAACGCACTGATATCCGTAATCCCAGTATAATTCCGGCATATTCTTAAAATTCATTCCATACCAGCCCGCAATAAGTGTCAGCGGCAGGAATATTGTGGTAACCACCGTAAATATCTTCATAATCCTGTTAAGATTATAATCAAGTGCCGCATTAAGCGCCTCCCTCAAATGCACAAGATTCTCATTGAGCACCTGTGTATTGTCGCTCAGACGGCCCGCTTTTGCAGTGAATATTCCTATATATCTCAATTCAGAATCCTCAAAAACATTATTAGCATCCTGCTGTATAGCCTCTCCGATGTCAATGAGCTGTTCATAATAGTGCTTCTGAATCGTAAGTTCGTTACGCATTCTGAATATCTCTCTGTTAATCTCAGGATCTACGGAACCATTTACAAGACGTGCCTCAAGCAATGTTGTACGTTCCTCAATCTTCTCAAGCGCTTCTGCACTGCCATCAAGAAGGAGCTCCATAATCGAGCATATAATCTTCTCAAGTGTAACATTTTTCTCATACTTCTTAACCGCTTTTGAAAAAAGCTGCCCGACGCTGTCATCTTCATCCTCAATACGCACGAGTATGAACATTCCCCGCTTTATATAAAATCCGATTCTGTCACGTCTGCCCTTGATATTCTTCATATCAAGCATGCTTACTATGCCAAAGCTCACCTCATCATATGTGTCCATGCTTGTTCTGTGTCTCAATGAACTGCTCGCACACTCAATTACTGTCTCATACGGAAGCCCAAGTTCATCATAATTATCTTTAAGCTCATCAAGCGTAATATACCCAAAGCTTGGTATATCTTCGTTCATACGTGCTATTACTGCTTCTCTTACTTCACCATTATCAATAACATAATACATATTCAGCTCCACTGTTATGCGTAATACTAATTAATATCTCACCTGCTGACTGCGTTAGGATATATACGCTGCATTGCAGCATCATCATACATCCGGTCCATTGTAATCTGCCATGAGGATGACGCCTCTGTTCCATTAGAACGCTGGTCATACCTTATAAGTGCCATCATCGAAACAACTATATTACATGCCATGAACACCACAAGTGCCCATGTTATAATCTTCCCGATTTTATCAGGAATACTCTCTATAAGATGCGAAAGCGGCGGATAAAGCCATTTTATCCATACAACAGCAGCTATTCCCCAGAAGAAGCAGTACAGCAGATTAACACGTCCTCCTATATTAAATGGAATATGGCTGTAATCCCAGAATACTTTGCCAAATACAATCTCCGTAAACACGCTGCATGAATATTCATATACACCACCAAGTATTGTTCCAATCATGAAAATGTACGAATCCGGTTTGTCTTTATCTTTATGAAGAATTGCAGTTGCAAGAGCTATGGCTATTCCCCAGACAAGGCTGAACGGTCCCCAGACAACACTGCTGCGGCTCATCCACACGCCTGCCGTGTAACGGCAGAATAATGTCTCGACAATATCTCCAAGGAACGCTCCTGTCACAAACAGAAGAAACAGCTTATAAAAATTACAGCCGCTTGCAAAGCCTTCTTCCGCCCCTGCCTCAATTCTTTCTTCATTAAGCTTCGGATACGCTCCCGTAACTCTTCGTTCAACGCGGTCAACAATAAAATGCCCGAGTCTGTATGTAACATTGATTATTCCACTGTGTATCACATTGCCTGCATCATTGTCTTCGACATTCTTATGCTCTCCATACAATGACGCTGATACGGATGTAACAATATCAACAACAAGTATACATACAAGCACAATCATAACAACCTTAACAATGAAATGCGGGAACAGCCCAAGCAAATCCAGAAGAAGACCGTTAAGCCATTTGACGGATACTGTGCCAAGTACTCCCCATAATACCGAAAATCTCAGACATACATATCCGTCAATATTGAATCTGTATCCTGAATAGTCCCACCATCTGTGCTTCCTGAGCTTTTCAAGTGTTTTGCCAAGGAACCACTGTATAATGGTTGCGAGGCCTGCACATCCTATAAAAAGATAAAGTGTATAATCCTTAAGCTCCCAGAATACAATTCCCATAAGTGCTGCAGATATACCATATATCAGACATACAGGTCCATTGAGGAATCCCCTGTTAACAAATCTGTGATATACAAGATCAGCAGCTACAGTCTCCGCTACCCATCCGATGAATGAGTATGCCAGAATAATAAATATAAGCTGATAAAATGTAAATGCCATCCGCCGCTCCTATCTTTCTACATGAACTTTACAACGTCTTCTATCTTCTTGCGCGGAACTACATAATCCCTGTTATCATCAAGATAATATGAGAGCTTCTCATCATTACCGACTTCCACAATTGTGCTCTTATGTGTAGGATATCCAAAAGCAACAACACAGTTGACAGTGTACTCTTCACCTATTGACAACAGTTCTTTCAGCGCATCCTTCTTAACATTGGCAATTATGCAGCTTCCTATTCCGTGATTCCATGCTGCAAGCGTCATATTGCTGATTGCAAGTCCTGCATCTGTTCCGGTTATTGCATTCTTAAGCTTATTATCCTCAAGCACAACAACGAACATAACCGGATGCTCCCCGTCCTTTGGCTGTCCCTGTTCAGGCGGAAGAGAGGCAGCCCATCTTGTTATTCCAAATATCTCTTCAACAAGCTTCTCGTCTCTTACAACGATATACCTTAACGGCTGTCTGTTATTACCGCATGATGCATACTGCTGTGCTCGCACAATATCATTCACCGCATCATCCGGAATCTTCTTTGTCTGGTCAAATCTTCTGTACGTTCTTCTTGTCTTAAGTAACTCCATGAGTCCATTCTGCTTCATGACAATCTCTCCCATCTGCTTTTATTCTGTGTTTCCTGATTCATGCTTTGTAATGTGTTAAGCATTCTCCTCATCCTTATCAAGAATACTCTCGATAAATGCTTCTACCTCATCTTTCTTCATTCCTAATGATACAGCTAATTCACCATATAAGCAATTCTTAGCCATCTTCATATAGCGTTCATCCATATTAATCGTCTTCTTGCCGGCTGCCGCTCTCTCCTCATTACGTCTGTACAAGGTCCTTATAATACGCACCCATCCCTCGGTCTGTGCAGGCTCCATACACGCCTTGTACTGTGATTCCCTTTCTCTGTCGCCTGCCAGCTCAATCTCGCTTATCGTCGGTATCTTTTTTATAAAATCCATCGCCTCATCTTTTGTCATAATATTTCTTATCGGTGTACTATGCCCTTCAACCGGAATATACACAGTGCTGCTCTTTTCATATACAGGCTGCATTATATAATAAAGCATCTCACTGTCAATGCTGTCCAGCTTTGATATCTTCTCTATGCGGCATACACCATTATTGCCACATACAACCATATCTCCTTTTTCAAACATATGTCTCTCCATTTCTCTTATGCCTTTAGTACTGATATGACACAAAAACCCATCCGCAGAATACATACGGATGGGCCTTCAAGCCTTCTTACATTATAGCACATATTGAGCTAAAAGTCAGCCGTGCGTTGCCTTTTGGCTGATTTTTGGTTAAAACGCGCATATACGAAAGATTATATTTGTGAAAATTAAAGAAGTATATACTTAAGTATGAAAAGCACCGTAAGCACGTACATAACTATGCTTATCTTCTTCTCCTTAGCCTTACCTGTGACAAGGTTAACAAGTGTCCATGAGATAACGCCTACTGAGATACCCTCTGAAATGCTGTATGCAAGTGGCATTGCAACAATGCAAAGGAATGCAGGGATAGCATCTGACATATCTTCAAAGTTAATCTTGGCAACAGCTCCCATCATATAGAAACCGACAATTATAAGTGCCGGTGCAATCGCAAATGATGGAATTGTAAGAAACAGTGGTGAGAATACGATTGAGAGCAGGAATAATACTGCGGTTACAATCGATGTAAGTCCTGTACGTCCTCCTACTGTAACACCTGAAGCACTCTCAACGAAAGTTGTTGTTGTTGATGTACCAAATACAGCACCTACGCATGTAGCAATTGCATCTGAAAGCAGAGCCGGCTTAATGCGCGGAAGCTTACCGTTCTCATCAAGCATATCTGCCTTAGATGAAACACCTATAAGTGTTCCGATTGTATCAAACATATCTACAAATAAGAATGCAAACATTACAACAATAAAATCAACCAGCTTGATTGAATGGAAATCTGCTCTGAATACCGCACCAAATGTCTCCTTAAAAGGAGTAAAATCAAAACTTACGATTGAAGACGGAATTGTTGAGTACATTCCTGCCGCAGGATCAGGTACATATATTCCACATGCTTCACAGATCATACCAAGAACCCATGTAGCGATAATTCCGATAAGGATACCACCCTTAACATTCTTGATAAGAAGTATTGCTGTTATAAAAACGCCGACAAGTGCAAGTATGGCACCAACACCAACTGAATGGAATGTCTCACCCTTGAATGTCTGGTATGTTACAAGTGTAGAATCACTGTTAACAATAAGCTTTGCATCCTGAAGTCCTATGAAAGCTACAAAAAGACCGATGCCTACGCTTACTGCCGACTTAAGTGTCATAGGAATGGCATTGAAAATAGCCTCTCTTACACTAGTTACTGAAAGTATTATGAATATGATACCTTCTACAAATACTGCTGCAAGTGCTATAGTCCAATGATATCCCATTGTTCCGCAGACTGTATATGCAAAATATGCATTAAGTCCAAGTCCCGGTGCAAGTGCAAACGGATAATTGGCAAGCAGTGCCATAAGTACCGTACCTACAAATGCTGCAAGTGCTGTTGCAATAAGCAGTGCCTGCTTGTCCATTCCTGCCACAGACAGGATGTTAGGATTAACGGCAAGGATGTAAGCCATTGTCATGAATGTTGTAAGACCTGCGATGACTTCTGTCTTTACATCCGTACCATTCTCCTTAAGTTTGAAAAACTTTTCAAACATGATAAAATCCTCCTCTTATAATTATTAAGATTTGTTAATTCTATCACATTTTGTCTTATTCTGCTATAGCTTTTTTCTTCTTTCTTCTCTTCCTGCAGCGCATTATCAGTATTATCACAGCAATGAGAATTATTCCTGCAATTATTGCAGTCGGAAGTACTGATGCTGTCTTAACTGCCGCAAATGTAACCTCGCTGCCACTTACGGTAAATGTCATATATCTGCCGTCTGTGTCAGTACCGGTCTTATTCCACGTGCCGTTCTGCAGAATCATTATATCTGCATTCTTAACTTTCTCAGGCAGAATATAATGCACAAGATGTTCCTGCTGTCCGTCATCAGGTATATTAACCGTGAAGCATTCAGATGCATTCCTGCCGTTAATATCAGGATTATTCTCCTTAGTTACAGTTATTGCATCTTCTGTAGTGAACCTGCCTTCCACAAGAAGCATTGCCCTGTCATCTGTTCTCATCTGTCCGCTCTCAAGCGCAGTTACGTACTTGTCATATACGGCATTGATTGTGTCATCAAATGTCAGGTCTGAATAATCATAATCTTCCCAATGTGCCTGATATCCATCCCTTACAGGTATTACAGGAAGTGCATCTTCAGGCATTGAATCACCGTATTCAAAATCATACACAAGCACGGTATCTCCGTTAGCTATAAAGGTAAGCTTAAAATCTTTGAATTCTTCAGGGATATCCTCTGACCGGATAAGTTCATCATAGCTTACAGGCTCTGCCTTGCCGGAATAACTTACTCCATCTATACCTGCAAGATCATCGCTTACAAAGTAATTACTCTCTGCTGTTCCTGTAACCTCACCGGCGATTGTACCTGCATATTCATCAGAATCAGTAACCTTAATCAGTGTATTACAGTTCTTTACATCCTTAATGCTTCCGGCAACACCGCCAATGTAATCGGTTCCCGAAAGAACACATTTTGCATAACTGTCACGAATAAGTGTCTTACAGCTGCCTGCTATTCCTCCGACATAATTACCGCCTGTACTCTTAATCTCTCCATATCCGTAACATTCAATAATACATCCGAGATCAACCTCACCGGCAATTCCGCCTGTGCCGTCCTTCTTGCCCGTAACCCTGCCTCTGTTAGTACATGACCTTATAACCGCTTTGGTACTGTAGTCAAAATCCGTTGAAAGTTTACCCTCGATATCAATATCATCTTCCGGGTCAAGATCGTGCTCAACAGCCATAGCACCTGCGATTCCGCCTACATTGACATCTCCTTCTATATCCGCATAGTTGGTGCAGCCTTCAACCTTGCCGTCAGCCTCTCCTGCTTCGTCATCGGCAGATATATCATAGTCAAATCTGTCATCTGAATCACTGTCTGCTTTTTCATTCGACTTTTCCCTTGCATCTATTATGATGTCCGTAATATCAAAAAGTGTATCAGATATATGCTGAAAATCATCTGCAAGAGTATTATTATTGGCTCTTATCGTATTATTAAGTCCGTCCATCTCATCAATCATTGAATCTACCGATGACATAAGGTTCTCTCTTGCCTGTATCTGCTCACTTCCTATTGCTTCAAGCTTAAATTTAAGATTACCGGAAAGATATCTTGTAACATCTCCGAGTCCTGATGACGCATCCGACAGATCACTGCCTGCATCCTTTAACTCGTTCATTCCGTTGTTAATCTTATCAAGTGTTTCTTTAATATTATCAGCTATGTTCTTAAGGTAAGGTTCTGCCTCCCCGGCCTTATTGAGCGCGTCATTAACGCCGTTTACCGAATCCTTAAGCGCTGTATTGGCATCCTTAATGTATCCGGAAGCCTTGTCAAAGTCTCTGTCATTAAGAGCTTCTATGGCTTTATCTATAGCATCTGAAGCTTTGTCAATATTGTCCTGATTGATACTTATATAACCAAGTGCATCAGAAAGTATTTCAATTACTTTCTGTGTATCATCAGAGCTGTTGCCCGCATTATCGGCTGCATCCTGTAGAATATCCGCAGAATCCTTAAGATTGTCTGATGCTTCTTTGATATTATCCGTAACAGGCACCAGAAGGTCTATAGCCTTGGTTACTACCGCACTGAGATTATTAATCTGATCAGTATCATTATTAATCATGCTCTCAGTTTTATCAATCAGTCTGTTGGCAGAACTGCTTGCTGTGCCTGCATAATCCGACATACGTGAAAGGCTGTCCGACACACTGTCAGAATATCCTCTTGCGTCATTGATAGTCTTATCAATTCCATTCTGAAGGACATCCAGTTTATCACGAAGCTGTGATATTGTTGACTCTGTAAATGTCAGATTAACGTATGGTTCCATCTGCCCTGCAATTCCCGCTACCTCTTTACGTCCGTATATATGTCCGTAATTGGCACAGCCGTATATGTATCCTGACTGACGGCCGGCAATTCCACCGACATTATAACCTTTATGCTGATATCCTACATCTCCGTAATTCTTATTATCATAAAGCTTTCCTGATGAATAACCTGCTATTCCTCCGATATCCGTTATATCAACAGCATCCTCCGTCGTTGTAAGCGTATCAAGCGAAATATCCTGAATCTTTATATTATCCATCTGCTCTATCTTAGTATTGATATTGGCAGAATTAGAACTGCTGTCGATTATTCCTACATTAATTCCCGCAATACCGCCTGCATAGTGCTCTGCATACACAACACCTTCTGCAATTGAGGCATATATTGTTCCTTCACTCTCGTTAGAACCTGCTATTCCTCCGACATTACTTTTACCATTGCAGACACCTGCGAACTTACAGTTGGTTATAAGCCCCTTGTTGCTTCCTACGATTCCTCCGACATATGATGAGGTTCCTCCCGGAAGTACATTACCTTTGACAGTGAGGTTACGGACTATCGCTCCCTCCTGTACATATCTGAAAAGCCCCTGGTATGAGCCATCCTTTGTTATTGATATGCCGTTAATCGTATTGCCTTTTCCTTCAAATATACCACCGAATGTAGGAATTGCGGTAAATTCCTCTCCATTCAGTTCGATACTCTTATCAAGAATAACTTTCTTATCCTGTGACCATGAATCAAGACGGCAGTTTTTTGCAAGCTCCTTTAAATCATCAACAGTAGATATATGTATCTCTGTCAGGCCATCATCATCATCTGCTTTTGCGCTTACCATGCCGGAAGCTGCCATCATTACAGCTGCAAGAACCAGCGCAAGTGACGCCGCAGCAGATTTTTTGAATAAATTCATTAATCTGTTATGCTTCTTCATTGCCGTCACCCCCATCCTCCGGTTCTTCCTTTTTAACAACATCTATATTGTTGACATCAATCTGACCCTTGACTTCACCCTTGATAACACCATGAATCTCAGCGTCAATTATACCTGACACATAACCTCTCATACGTCCGTTAATAACCATTGTTCCGCCGGTATTCTGTATGAGATTATCGGTATTGATTGAGAATCTTGTCTTTTCAATAATAACATCACCAAGATAAAGAATCTGTGGCAGTACACCCATAACAAGGATAATGGAAATTATTGTTCCTCGTCCAAGACATGTACCGATTGCTGATATAACTCCGTTTGTTGAAAGGAATGAAATCAGTATGCCTGCTGCCGCAAGGATTGAACCCGATGTTATGATTGTAGGGAACGCCTGATTAAGCGTCTCAATAATTGCTTCCTTAATCGGAAGCTGCTTCTTAAGGTCATCATACCTGCTTGATATAACTATTGCATAGTCGATATTGGCACCCATCTGAATTGAGTTGACAACCAGATAGCCAAGGAAATACAACGGTGAATCCATCAGATAAGGGAATGAGAAGTTAATCCATATACTTCCCTGTATAACAAGTATAAGAAGCACCGGAAGTCCTGCTGATTTGAATGTAAACAGCAGAATTATTATAACGAACAGTGCCGACAATATACTTATTACAAGATTATCTCTTGAAAATGATGATGAAAGGTCATAATCACTTGTTGAGTTACCAACAACATAATAATTATCAGTATAATACTTTGCCATCATCTCATGCACCCTGTCGAGGAAGGCAAATGTCTCATCGCCCTCTTCCGGAAGATTCAGATATACAACCAGTCGGCTGTAATCATCCGTCTTCAACTGAAGAAGTGCCTTATCAAGCTGCCCTGACAGGTCATCCATCTGGTCTTTCAGGTCACCCTCAAGAGTGACATATCCTTTGTCTATCTCATCAAGCAGGAACTCAAACATATCAATGAGCGGTACACTGTACTTACTGCTTGAATTGATTACTTCACCATAATTCTCCTGATTAATTGCATATGCACTGTACAGAAGCTGTGCCACCTCATAATCAAGTCCTACAAGCTCTGAGAACTCTCTCGGTGTCAGACTGTCCGTAAGCATATATCCGTCCATAGCCTCTGTATTGGCAAGTCCCTGTGTCGACTTAACTTCATCGCACGCATCAAGGTCAGCAAGAAGATTCTTCTCTGCCTCATAATTACCTGCAGGTACAACAAGCGCAATCATATTCCTGCTTCCGAAGGTTGAATCAATCTTCTCCTGTGCGATTGTTGACTCACTCTTTCTCGGAGTAGTAGTACTTCCCGTACTGAAGCAGTAAGGACACATATTGGCAAATACACACGCAACAATGATTACGGCCGCAAATATAGGCGGTATTATATACTTTGTCTTAATTGCAAACTTACCTACCGCAGATATTGAAGGAATAAGATTCTTGTGTACCGTCTTATCCATCCATTTGCTGAATACCATAATAAGACCAGGCATCAGTGTAAATACTGAAATAAGTGAAAGTATAATAGCCTTGATAAGAACTACCGCAAGGTCTTCACCAATCTTAAACTGCATGAATGCCAGTGCCAGAAGACCTGACACTGTGGTAAGACTGCTCGATGAAATCTCAGGTATAGCCTTACTGAGCGCAGTTATGGTCGCCTCTCTTGCAGGAAGATTCTCTCTTTCCTCAGTATATCTGTGGCACAGAATAATCGCATAATCAATTGCAAGTGCAAGCTGAAGCACGATTGTAACCGAATTAGATATAAATGAGATTGTTCCAAGCAAAAAGTTGGTTCCCATATTAAGGAGTGCTGCTGCAATAAATGTTATAAGCAGTACAGGAACCTCCGCATATGACTTGGATGTCAGAAGCAGTACAACAACTATGATTACTGCTGCAATTGCCGTAACGACCTGCATCTCGCTTTCAAGATTAGCAGAATCATCGTTGGCAACCGAAGTTGAATAATACACATCATATCCTGTGAGTTTGTCCTTTATCTCATTCATTGCATCGATACTTATCTGATCCTCTTCCTCACCGTCGAAAGTGACATCAAGCAATGCAGACGTGCCTTTGTAATGATCTTCTGTATTATCAAATGTAACACTCGTAACACCATTGATATCCTCTATCATATCAGCAGCTTCCCGCGCTCTGTCATATGATATGTTGGCTAACAGTACCTGTGCTGTTCCGTATGTTACAAACTGGTCATTCATTACCGTAAGTCCCTGTCTCGTCTCGGTCGAATCAGGCAGATACTTCGTTACGTCATTCTCTACTTTGACCCAGTTTCTTGAGAATATGCAGAAAACAAGCGCTATTATGTATATAAGAAAAAACAGATTCCGCTTATCTACAATAAATTCCGCCAGTTTATACATAAAATTTTTATCCTGACTATTTTCTTTCATCTCTTCCTCCATTTCTTTTGATTTGGGCATTTTTATTATTCTGCCTAATTTACATTATTTTACCATATTTGTATATGTCCATGCATTAACTTTTGAGAAACAAAGACAGACCCTTTGTTTAGAATCTGTCCGAAAAATTTTATTTAATTTTTATAAGTTCTGATAAGAAGCGGAACTTCTGCAATAAGCATTCCTATCCAGCCTGCGAGATATGAGAATGGGAGTGCCTCTATTCCCAGACCTAATATAAGTACAAGCGGCGCTGCCGCAAGTACCCTGACCCCCATGTTAACAAAACTGCTTATAAGAGTAATCTTAAGGTCTCCTATTCCCCGGAAGAATCCCTGGATGCCATTAGTGAGTGCAGGAAGAAGATACATTATTGATATAAGATGCAGATATGTAACGCCATGCCCTATAACCTCTTCATCTTTAACAAACATCATCATAAGCTGTCTTGCAAATGTAAAACATACTATAAATATTGCAATTCCGTATATAATCTCAAGGATAATTCCACACCTGAAGCCTTCACGCATCCTGTCATTCTTACCGGCGCCCTTATTCTGCGCCATAAGTGCCGTCATGGCATGTGCTATGTTCTGTTCGGGTGTATATGCAAAATCATCAATCCTGTTTACTACCGCAAATGCCGCTGCAACCGATACTCCCATAGTATTGACTATTGCCTGTATTCCAAGCTTGCCAAGCTGCACTGTTGCCTGCTGCATTGCCGAAGCCCATCCATAGGCTATAGTCTGCTTAAGAAGACTTGCATCAAATACAAGCCATTTTTTGCCAAGACGCAGTACCGGTACCTTCTTCTGTATATAGATTATACAGAACAGACAGCACAACGCCTCACTGAGCACGGTAGATACGGCACAGCCGTTACTTCCCGCCTTAAGCACAACAACAAAGAACAGATCTCCGAATATATTAAGCACCGCGCTTATAATAAGAAAATAAAGCGGAGAGTTACTGTCTCCAAGCGCTCTTAACGTACTTGAGAAAAAATTATAAAGGAATGTAAACACAAGGCCCGCGAATATTATTCTTAAATATTCTTTGGTCATATCCATTATCGATGCATCCACCTGCATCAGGTTAAGAATCGGTACCGCAAACACCACGCACAGTAACGTAAGCAGCGCCGAGAATATGACACCCGATATCATGGTTGTGCTTATCTGTCTGTGAAGAGTATCATAATCCCTGGCACCATACTGCATTCCCATAAGTATACCCGCGCCCATGCACAGACCGTTAAGAAACAGTATCATCAATGTGCTTATGGGATTGCATATGCCTACTGCCGCCAGTGCCTCTTTTCCAACAAAATGTCCTACTATTATACTGTCAACCGCATTATATGTAAGCTGGAACAGATTACCGAGTACAAGCGGAATTGTGAACTTAACCAGTATCGGCATTATCTTTCCCGTTGTCAGATCCTTTGTCATAACAAAATCTCCCTGATATATACATTTTTTCAAACATATATATTAGGGAGATTTAACTTAAAAGTCAAGTACACTCTATCAAACTTCTGTGACATCTTACTATCTTACTATCTTCCTGTCTTCTACATCTTACTTTTCTTAGCCGTAATATCTGTTACCGTCAATCTGTACAGATGTGTCCTTGCAAGCGCCGCACTGTCAAAATGCGGTTCTCCCTCATATCCGTACTTTTTCATTATTATCCTGAATGCAGCAATTTTTTCTTCCTCAGACATAAGCTGCCCAGCAACCGCTTCTCCCATTACACTCGCATATCTGGCTGTCCATCTGCACGCTGTCTCGCCTTTCACAACATCAAAGTTATAATCAGCCTCGAAGAATACATTTGGATTCTTAGCAAGAACATCTGCCTTACGTCCCTCACCTGCGCAGTGAAAATATATTGATATCTGTCCGTTCTCCACGTTATATCCAAAATTCACCGGGACAACATATGCCTTACCATCGTCCACCATTCCAAGCCTTATAACATCACATCTGTCAAGTACCTCAAGTTTCTCGGCAAATTCCGTTATTTCTTTATCACTTCTTCTCATAGCTGCCTCCAATCCGATTTTCATTCATTTTTTAATGAATTTACTAATTTAAAACTTCTACGATGAATAGATATTATATAATTCATCCGGCAGTGTATTGTAATAAATGCTACTTAACACTACTTTGCTCCAAGTATTATATTAATCAGATTCTTATCAAGCATCAGCGTTCTGTTCCACGGATTAATTATAATGCCGCTTATCCCTTCCATTTCTCCGGCCGTCTTAAGTATCTGCCCTATACCTGACATAAAAGTCGACATTACGCTGCCGGAGCCTTTCAGCTCCTCATCAAATGACGTGAACACACTCCACCACATTCTTCCGTCATCAGTCTTAACCGCCTGAATACTAAGCCCCGCATCCCCGGCTTTCGGGTCAACAGCTACAATAAACTGTCCGCCTTCTCTCATACGCTGTCTTACCACCGTAAGCACATGTGCCAGCATTTCTTCCGACGGTTCCATCTGCAATGCTGCTATCGCCTCTTCAAGTCTTTCATTACCTGCAAGTCCTTCATCTACATTATTGTTACGATTTTTCACACTATTCTCCATTTCTGCGCTGCCTTTTGCGCATATCAAGTTTGTGCACAAGCACAAATCTTGCGTGTGAGAAATCGGATATTAATCCGGTTTTTCACACTATTCTCCATTCCGCATCCGCCGTTGCTATTGTCGACGGTCTGTGTGCTATCATAAGAATCAGCCTGCCATCCTTCATATCATTGATTGATTGCTGTATAAGCTGTTCTGATTCATTATCTAACGCCGAGGTTGCCTCGTCAAGTATAATAACCGGTGCATTTTTGAGTATTGCACGTGCTATCGCTAACCGCTGCCTCTGACCTCCCGACAGTGTATTGCCACGTTCGCCGAGGATTGTGTCATATCCATTCTCCAGCTGTAATATAAAATCATGTGCATTGGCTTTTTTTGCTGCCCGGATTATCTCCTCATCAGACGCAGCCGGATTACCGTTACGTATGTTCTCACGGACAGTATCATGAAACATATACGGCTCCTGCGGAATGTAGGCAATAAGCTTTCTTGTATTCTCAAGTCCAAGCTCATATATATCATGTCCGCCTATTCTTATACTTCCTCCGCTGATTCTGTAGAACCCCATAAGAATTTTCATTAATGTACTTTTACCGCGTCCTGACTCTCCTGTAATGGCATAGCTCTTCCCCATTGTAAACGCCGCGCTGTACCCGTCAAATATCTTCTGCTCCTGTCCCTCATATGCAAATATTATATTATCGAATTCAACATCTGCCTGAGCAGGAACATTTGCAGCATTATAATCACTACAATTACGGAAACTTTCTTCGGGAAGCTCAAGGAACTCCAAGACACGCTCTGCATTGACCAGCCAGCTTGTAAGACTTGGTATGTACTGTCCCATCATAAGAAAATTATACTGAAATGCACCATACATTGTATACAGTGCCAGCAGGCTGCCAACCTTACCGTTATATTTCTGTATATATATAATTCCCATTGCAAGAAATGCTACTGCGCCAATCAGGTCAAATGCATTACGCAATGCCGCCACGACTGACTCAATTCTTCCCTGCTTCTTCATATTACGTCCGCACCGTTCATTAGCTTCATTATACTTCTGTCCTATAACCGATTGGAGCGGAAACATTCTTATTGTCTCCATTCCCTGAAGCATATCTGTAACGGAACGGCTTATTGCCTTATTATCATCCGAGATACTGCGGCTGTAGCCTGCAAGCACCGGAACCATTGCCAGATTAAGTGCGAGTGACAGGATGCACAGCACAAGCAGTCCTGCCATAACCGGCGGACATTTCATAAACATGGGAACAACACAGACGCAGACAATGATGACAGGCATCATAACACGTCTGAATCTTGAGCCGAATATTCCTGAAGCCATATTGGTATCATATGTAAGCTTTGACATGAAATCTCCTGTGTGATTATTCTCATAGAAGCTTACCGGCAGCATCAGTGCCTTTCCAAATACGATATTGCGCATAGTTGCTCCCGTACGCTTGGCTTCGTTATTGTAACATACGCTAAGAATATTACTCACTCCAAATTCCAATACAGAAAATATAATTATTCTCTTCACTATGTCAGTATCCCAAATGTTTCCGCCTGACACAGCCGTATCGGTAATAAGCCCGATTATATCCGAGAGCATCACAACCGTTATACCATTTATAATGCCCATAAGGATTATCTCACCAAAATAAAGAATTGCACGCCATCCCTGAAAACGGACGACAAGCTGTTTTATAATTCTCAGATTCTTCATGCGTCCGCCTCCTCTTCACTGCTCATCCTGTACAGCCTGCTGTATACGCCTTCACTGTCCATAAGCTCTCTGTGCGTACCCTTCTGTACAATCCTTCCTTTCTGCAGTACATATATACACTCTGCATTTTCAATCGTATTAAGCCTGTGGGCGATTGTCATAATCGTATGATTCTTTGCAAGCTCCTCCAGCGCATTTTTTATCTGTTCCTCATTCTCAACGTCAACTGATGCTGTAGGCTCATCAAACAGAATCAGCTCTGCATTCTTAAGCAGTGCCCTTGCAATAGCTATTCTCTGCTTCTGCCCTCCTGACAGCCTGTCTCCGCGCTCTCCGGCATTTGTCGCATACCCTTCGGGCATTTTCATGATATCATCATGGATTCGTGCCTTTTTGCAGCACTCGATAATCCGGTCCATTCCAACACTCATATCTCCACAGGCAACATTCCATGCAATACTTTCAGGGAAAAGAAATGTATCCTGCGACACAAGTGCTATATGAGACCTCAGCTCATCATAATCATTTCTGCCTGCCTCTTCTCCAAATACATTAACCTCGCCTTTGTCAGGCTTATAGAAGCCACATATCAGCTTAAATATCGTACTTTTGCCTCCGCCGGATTCGCCGACAATCGCTACATTCCGCCCCTTTTTTATTCTAAGGTTAAAATCATCCAGCACACAGCCTGATGTGTCATACGCAAAGCTTACATTCTTAAATTCAACCGCACACGCGCCGTTGCCTGTATCAGTTGTGCCACACATACTGTTACCGTTGCCGTCCGCCGCACTCTCTGACGGATAATCCATAATCTCCTCAAGCCTGTTTCTGGATACAAGATTAATCCTTGCATCTATAAAATAATGTGGAAGCATTCCCAGAGGCGGAACCACCCTGTCAAGAAGCAGCATAAAATATGACATTTCACCGATTGTAATGTGTCCCGTCTGCACACGCCACAATGCAGCAATTCCAAGTATCACACACGGAGCACACTGCACTATGTCTCCCGCGACCCACGCTATCGACGAGATTGCATTGCGCCTGTATTCAAATCCGAGAATCGTCCTGTTTGTTTTCTTTATTTTATCTTTAAAATAATCCTCAAGGTTATAGCTTTTGACTACATTTATTCCGCTTATTGCATCATAAGCCAGCTCATTTACCTCATCATGGTACTGCGAATGCTTTCTTGTAAGCCCGGATACCTTCTCCCCGGTAAGCCTCGACACAAGCATCATGACAGGAACCACTACAAGAAGAAGTGCTGTAAGAAGTCCGTCAAGACGTGCAAGTGAAAATATTATCGTTACAATTGTAACTGCAGATGTCACAATAGTCGGAAGAATCTCCGAATAATAATCCGATATTTTGGCAACATCATCAAGGAAATTATTGAGCACCCTTCCTGAAGTATGTGTGTCAAAATACCTATACTCAAGCTGCATAAGCTTTTTTCCGGCAGCCGCTCTGAAACCAGTCTGCATATTAGATGCAAATATCTTAGTCGCAATGCTCTGTATATATGTAAATGCGAATCCCAGTACGACAAGAACACCCACATATATCCAGAACTGCCTGTCTATGCATTCTCCAAGATTTCCTGCAAACATAGCATCTATTGCATCCGATATCCTGTTATTGCCAAGCAGCAGCACCTTGGCTGCCAGATATGAGCACGCAAGCTCCAGCACAAACCAGCCGGAATTTTTCATAAACAGTTCCCTGAATATTGTGTTTTTCGTTCCCCTCTTCATTATGCTCATTTTTATCTTTCCTCATTGTTTACTTTTTGCTTTATTATCTGCTTTATCAGCTGCATTCCTTATCGTGTACATATATATGTATTTTATGAATTAATCATCTAATTAACTCTTATCAATGCGTTCACGCCAGCTATTATAAGCAGTATAAATGCTGCATAAGCAAATCCCGATGCAAACAGTATGACCAGCATGAGCGGTGCAAAAACAATATACATGAGAACCTTTGTAAGTCCCCATGTTGCTTTGAATGCAAGCCACATAACCTTTCCAACAAATCCCAACAGCATAAATGCAAATATAAGTGTTAACATATTTTTCTCCTCCTGTCTCTTCCTTCTGGTTATATGATAACGCACTACATTGATAGTTCAATTAATATAAGATTAAAATCAGATTAAAGACGTGCTCTCTAAAACTTTGCTTATAAAAAAAGGGCTTCAGAAGAAATCTTCTGAAACCCTTAAATTCACTGTATAATCAGACGATTAACCAACGATTACTCGATGATTGTAGCAACAGCACCTGAACCAACTGTACGGCCACCCTCACGAATAGCGAAACGAAGACCCTGCTCCATAGCTACTCTGTGGATAAGCTCGATTGTCATCTCTACGTTGTCACCAGGCATGCACATCTCTGTACCAGCTGGAAGCTCGCAAACACCTGTAACATCAGTTGTTCTGAAGTAGAACTGTGGTCTGTAGTTGTTGAAGAATGGTGTATGACGGCCACCCTCGTCCTTTGTAAGAACGTAAACCTGAGCTGTAAACTTCTTATGAGGTGTGATTGAACCTGGCTTACAAAGAACCTGACCTCTTTCAATCTCATCTCTCTGAACACCACGAAGAAGAGCACCGATGTTATCACCTGGCTCAGCCTCATCAAGGAGCTTACGGAACATCTCGATACCTGTTACAACTACCTTACGGGTCTCATCTGAAATACCAACGATTTCAACTTCCTCATTAAGGTGGAGAACACCTCTCTCAACTCTACCTGTAGCAACAGTACCACGGCCTGTGATTGAGAATACATCCTCTACTGGCATAAGGAATGGCTTATCTGTCTCTCTCTTTGGATCTGGAACATACTCATCGATTGTATGCATAAGCTCAAGAATCTTATCGCCCCACTCGCTCTGTGGATCCTCAAGTGCCTTAAGAGCTGAACCCTGGATGATAGGTGTATCATCGCCTGGGAAGTCATACTCGTTAAGAAGCTCTCTGATCTCCATATCTACGAGCTCAAGAAGCTCTGGATCATCAACCATATCACACTTATTCATGAATACAACAACGTAAGGAACACCAACCTGACGAGCAAGAAGGATATGCTCTCTTGTCTGAGCCATAACACCATCAGTAGCAGCAACAACAAGGATAGCAGCATCCATCTGTGCAGCACCTGTGATCATGTTCTTAACGTAGTCAGCATGTCCAGGACAGTCAACGTGTGCATAATGTCTCTTCTCTGTCTCATACTCAACGTGAGCTGAAGAAATTGTGATACCTCTTTCTCTTTCCTCTGGAGCCTTATCGATGTTCTCGAATGCAACAGCCTCACCTGTACCAAGTCTCTCATGAAGAGTCTTTGTAATAGCAGCTGTAAGTGTAGTCTTACCATGATCTACGTGTCCAATTGTACCAATGTTACAATGTGGTTTAGTTCTCTCAAATTTAGCTTTAGCCATTTTTAAAAATCCTCCTTTAATAATTAATGGCCACGACGGGCTCATTTTTAATAGGCTATAACCCATTATATGGCATAATGGGCTTAATTTCAACTACTTTTTATATAGCGTACAGACAGAAAAATCTGCCTGTACGTTAATAAACAATAATCAGGATTCAGCGATGCCGCAAATTACTTTGCGTGAGCGCTGATAACCTTATCCTGAACAGACTTTGGAGCCTGCTCATACTTATCAAAGAACATTGAGTAGTTACCACGACCCTGTGTCTTTGAACGAAGGTCAGTAGCATATCCGAACATCTCTGAAAGTGGAACGTAAGCCTTAACCATCTTACCACCACCAACATCTTCCATACCCTCAACACGGCCTCTACGAGAGTTAACATCACCTATTACATCGCCCATGTATTCCTCAGGCATAGTAATCTCAACTTTCATGATAGGCTCTAAGAGTGCAGGAGCTGCCTTAGCCATAGCATCCTTGAATGCCATAGATCCGGCGATGTGGAATGCCATCTCTGATGAATCGACTTCATGATATGAACCATCGTATACTGTAGCCTTGATACCAAGTACCGGGAATCCGGCAAGGATACCAGCCTGTGAAGCCTCTTCGATACCTTCGCCAACAGCCGGGATGTATTCCTTAGGAATTGAACCACCAACAACCTCTGAAACGAACTCGAATGTCTTCTCGCCGTTAGGATCTGTAGGCTCAAATCTAACCTTACAATGTCCGTACTGTCCACGACCACCTGACTGCTTAGCATACTTACTGTCGACATCAACTGCCTTAGTGAAGCATTCCTTGTAAGCAACCTGTGGGGCACCTACGTTAGCCTCTACGTGGAACTCACGAAGAAGTCTGTCTACGATAATATCAAGATGAAGTTCACCCATACCTGCAATGATTGTCTGGCCTGTTTCCTTATCTGTATGAGCTCTGAATGTAGGATCCTCTTCAGCAAGCTTTGCTAAAGCCTCACCCATCTTACCCTGGTCATTCTTAGTCTTTGGCTCGATAGCAAGTTCGATAACCGGCTCCGGGAACTCCATAGACTCAAGGATTACAGGATGCTGCTCATCACAGATTGTATCACCTGTTGCTGTAAACTTAAGACCTACAGCTGCTGCGATATCACCTGAGTAAACCTTATCGATTTCTTTTCTGTTGTTGGCATGCATCTGAAGGATACGTCCAACTCTTTCCTTCTTGTTCTTTGTTGCGTTAAGAACATAAGAACCTGCATTCAGTGTACCAGAGTAAACTCTGAAGAATGCTAACTTACCTACGAATGGGTCCGTCATAATCTTGAATGCAAGAGCTGAGAATGGCTCATCATCTGAAGACTTAACAGATACTTCATTACCATCCTCGTCAACACCATTGATATCCGGGATATCTGTTGGAGCCGGCATGTACTCAAGTACTGCATCAAGGAGCTTCTGAACGCCCTTATTCTTATAAGCTGTACCGCAGAGGCAAGGGATTGCATCACCAGCGATAGTAGCCTTTCTTAATGTCTTCTTAAGCTGCTCTACTGTTGGCTCCTCACCCTCAAGATACTTCTCCATAAGGTCATCATCGAACTCAACAATCTGCTCTACCATCTTGTCATGATACTCCTGAGCCTGATCCTTAAGATCATCAGGAATCTCACCAACCTGGATGTCATCGCCCTTATCTCCGTTGAAGATATAAGCCTGCATCTCGAATAAGTCTACGATACCCTGGAAGTAATCTTCCTTACCGATAGGAATCTGGATAAGGACAGGATTCTTACCAAGCTTTGAAATAAGCTGGTCACATGAACCAAAGAAGTCAGCACCAAGCTTATCCATCTTGTTCATGAAAGCCATACGTGGAACATTGTACTTATCAGCCTGACGCCATACGTTCTCTGACTGTGGCTCAACACCGTTCTGTGCATCGAATACACCAACAGCGCCGTCAAGTACTCTAAGTGAACGCTCAACCTCAACAGTGAAGTCTACGTGTCCAGGAGTATCAATGATATTGATACGGTATTCTGGAGCTCCAGCTTTCTTCTTGCCATTCTCCTCAAGAGTCCAATGACATGTTGTAGCGGCTGATGTGATTGTGATACCTCTTTCCT
>ULTF01008730.1_pt1 | contig 24359 bp, 25 predicted proteins | sample 1957371 | NCBI WGS metagenome assembly ULTF01 (sample SAMEA4835727, study PRJEB28245) | human gut metagenome | biome: gut microbiome; material: fecal sample | place: Denmark | collected 2008
CACCCGGCTTACTTACAACTATATCAAAAAGTGCCTCTGTAATGGTTCCCGCTGTTCTAGGCTTCTGGCACCAGTATCCGTTAGAACCGAATGTTCCCCATACACCATGCTCTGCAACCTTTCCTTTGTCTGTATTAATAAGCGGAAGCCCGCCCATGTCAGGTGCCATATATACTCTTTCCATATGAAGATGTCCACAGTTATAGAGTACTATGTTGCTGTTCCATGAAGAAAAATCTTTGGCAAACCTGCCGTTATTATAATTCTGATGTGTATATGCCGCAGTAAGAATATCATGTAATGTATCTCTGTTACTTGAAACATTATAACCTTCCGGATAATCAAATGCATCATGTGACATTATAAGGTACCGGCAGTCCTCCCTTGCAAATGCTTTGTCAAGAAGCCAGTCTATCTGCTTATCCTTATATCCGTAAAAGTACATGCCCATCTCATTCTGCTCACCATTAACCACTGTGTCGTCACTGTCGCTCATATTAAGGCAGACAACACGCACATTCTTACCTGGAAGGTCATAATAAAAATATCCGTGCTCATACTCTGCAGCATACTGTGGAAAATATGCCATTGTAACGGAATACCACTCCTCTTTATTGATAATATAGTCGGCACTGTAAAGCAGATTGCCGTCAACCTGTGCCGAAAAGCTGTTATCATCATGGTTGCCGTGCAGGAAAAATACCGGCTTATTGCAGGCCGACAGTATCTCTGCCACATTACGGATTATCTGCATTGCATTAGCCTTGCCGTTCTCCTCCGCATGTCTTCCATCATATATATCACCGCCGACACATACAAAATCAACATCAGAATTATTGGCAACATCCACAACTGCATTATACATACGGTATGCCGCCGTTGTGCTGGCTTCATTGCTGTCAAGATGTGTATCAGTGATAAATATATAGCTCACGCTGTCTCCGGTAATTGTATCGTCAAGTGTCTGTATTGTCTTGCGTACTTCCTGCTCATAATAATCGGGATATTCCGAATCGCGTGTCAGTGTCACATCTGCCGTACTGACTGATGCGCTTTCCTTATCATTGCCTGCAATACTTTCCGCCTGCACACTGCCGCCCGGCACATTGTTCCGGCTTCCGCAGCCTGCTGACACAAGCAGCACTGCTGCACTTATAATTGCTCCCGCTGTCTTTATATATCTTTTATTAATCACACTAATCCTCCATTCTGCCATTTTGCACCATACCATCAAAAATTAATTTCGTGTATATAGAATATCATTGGAGTAAGTTAGTGACAGAAGCCCCAATAGACATTTATGCCCGGACACTATATTAAGTCAAAAAAATAATACAGACAATATATCATCATCTGTATTATTTCTCATTAAGTACAATATTTTAATCAAAACGCTCTATGCCTTAACTGTGTCATTCAATTATATCCGCAGCTATCTCCCGGAATGTCTTAACAGGCTGTGGCTTACGTTCATGATCATTAATATACTTCTCCATCCAGGCTACATTATACCAGCGTCCGAACTTATAACCGCACTTTCTGAATTCTCCGACAAATCTGTATCCCATATGCTCATGAAAACGCTTGCTGTTCTTGCTGACATATTCATCCTCAATCTCAGGATATGTTATACATGCATTGACATTAACTATATTCTGTGCTTTCAGTGCTTTTTCAAGTACCGTGTATAATTCACGTCCTATTCCGCTTCTTGTCAGTCCCTGTTTAACATAAACCGATATCTCGACAGAATATGCATAGGCTTCTCTTGCCTTGAATTCTCCGGCATAGGCATATCCGACAATCTCTCCCTGTGATACTGCCACCAGATACGGATACTTCTTAAGCGTATTCTCAATTCTGCGTCTGAATTCTGCTTCAGACGGAACAGAATACTCAAATGTAACTGCCGTATTTTCAACATATTGTGCATAAATTGCCAGCAGTCCTTCTGCATCATCAGGCGTTGCGGTTCTTATGCTGATATCTAACTTCTCCACTCCTTTACCTCCGTGCGAAGCCACTCATACCATGCATCCATCCCTTCACCGGTCTTGGCACATATCGGGAATATCTTAATATCAGGATTACGCATATGCGCATATTCCGTAACCTTATCCATATCAAAATCAAAATATGGCAGTACATCAATCTTATTAATCAGAAGCGCATCGCATACCGTAAATATAAGCGGATACTTGAGTGGTTTATCATGTCCTTCAGGCACTGACAGTATCATGACATTCTTAGACGCTCCGGTATCAAACTCTGCCGGACATACAAGATTACCTACATTCTCAAGGATTGCCAGGTCAACATCATCTGTTCCAAGCTCTGTAATTCCCTGCCTTGTCATATCCGCATCAAGATGACACATTCCGCCTGTATGAATCTGAATAGTCTTTGCCTTAGTATTATCAGACATTGTCCGTGCATCCACATCAGAGTCAATGTCGGCTTCCATTATACCAATTCTGAACTCATCAGACAAGGCATTAATTGTTTTAACAAGTGTAGTTGTCTTACCGCTTCCGGGAGAGGACATAACATTAAGAAGAAATGTCCCCTCCGCCTTAAGCTGCTGTCTTAGTCTGTCTGCATCAGCGTCATTATCCGCAAATATACTCTGCTTTACTTCTATTATCTTCATATCCATTACATTTACCTGATCTCAGCTCTGTCGGCTGCTTCCTTATAATACTTGAAATCCTTGAATATCTCACCCTTGTATGGGTTGGTCTTTGTCTTTACAGACTTCCAGATAATGTATACAATTGCAATTATATTTACAATTAAAGCAAGAGCACTGACAATCGTCATAGCCGTAGGATCAGCATTAACTGATGTGCCCGCCGCTATGCCGTTAAGTGTTCCGTCTGCATACTGCGTTGTAATCGCAGCCCATGGGAACAGCTTGGTTCCGTCTGCAAACGTCTCCTGGAACAATGGAAATACCTGTGCAAACATACACCATATGCAGAGTGTGTTGGCACGGTTCTGAATCCAGCCGCCCTTATTCCAGATAAGTGCCGCAACAGTAGGTGCAAGAAGCAGTGCAACACCACAGAACCATGAATGTGTCGGCAGGCAGTTATATGTATAAGCAAAATTCCATACGTCGTATACAAGAATATATACCCATATCATATCCGGCCATACCATATCCTTCTTATCCTTGGATGAGTAGACTGCCCACCAGCCTGTCATACAGAATATATTAATAAGTCCTGCGATTCCGTTCATTACATTATGCCAGCCGCCATACAGCCATACGCCTTCAGATGAAAGCCACCATGAATACCAGCCGTTAATTGCCGATTCAAAATCACTCGCCACAGCAATAAGTATGTTGATTGCAACGATTGCAAACGGGTATGCTTTGAACCAGTGCGTCTTGCCGATTCCCCACTCATACTTAATCATCATAAAGCCGATACATCCCGCAAGTGAAGCATAGAGCTTCATATAATGGAACCAGCCGTTCATATACATATGGGTCTGGTTGTTAACTGCCCACGCTGCTCCCATTCGTGCCGCAGCCGCAATTACTACAAAATATACCGTAAGTGCAAGAGGTATAACTCCGAACATAAGAAGTCCGCCTGCCTTTGTCCTTCTTGCAAATTCATTAAGCAGGATAAGTCCTGCCAGCACTGCCAGCATTGCTATCCACTGACAGACTGCATCACTTCCATAAACATGAAATAACATAAAAATCACCCTCCATTCATATTCCGTGCAATCAGCACGCTTCTATCTCTTTTATGCTGCATTCGCTGCCGGTAAGCAGATATGTCCTCGGACTGCTGCACCTTGGGCATATCTTTCCGTACCTGACCGTCTCATATGTATTCCCACATTCCTCACAGAAAGTTACTGCCGGGAGTGTCTCCATCCTAAGTTCAGATTCCGCAAGAAGCGGTGTCTTCTTTTTGTAATAATTCCACGCATCCGTCATATAATCAGGCACTATTCCACTGACCTCACCGACCTCTAAAGTCACAGAGCCTATTTTACTCAGCTTCTTCTCATCCGCCAGCTTTGTGAGTGTCCTTGAAATATGTACAATAATTCCAAGCTCATGCATTGTATTATTTGTCCTTCTTGAACTTAATCTTAATCTCTCTCTTAAGCATATACGGAAGAATTGCTTTCATCTTATCCTCCGATTTGCGCATCGTGCTTGCTTCAGGTATATCCCTTGAAAGATGTATCGCGTCAAATTCGCATTTGGTTGTGCATAAGCCGCAGCCGATACATTTGTTAGGGTCTACCACTGTAGCTCCGCAGCCAAGGCATCTTGCTGCTTCCTTCTTAACCTGCTCCTCTGTAAATGTACTGCGCAGATCTCTGAATGTAAGTCCGTTCTCATCTGTCTTCTTATGGCATGCCTGACGCGGCGCATTGTCATAGCTGTCCGGCTCAATCGCAAGATTATCCTTGTCAAGCGATGGGAACTGACGCAGATTACGTCCCAATGTAAGGCTGTGTCCCTTATGCACAAATCTGTGAATTGACTCACATGCTTCCTTGCCTGCCGCAATCGCGTCTATTGCAAATCTCGGTCCTGTATACACATCACCGCCCACAAATATATCCGGCTCCGCTGTCTGGTACGTCACAGGGTCTGCCTTAACAGTCATATTAGGATTAAGCTCTACCTTTGTACCCTCAATAAGGCTTCCCCATACAACTGACTGTCCTACTGACACAAGCACATTATCACATTCAATCGTCATCGTATCATTCTCGTCATACTGTGGATTGAATCGTCCCTGTGCATCACGTACGGCTGTACACTTCCTGAATACAATACCCGTAACCTTACCTCCGGCTGTTAGTATCTCCTTTGGTCCCCATGAATTATTGATTGTGATGTTCTCTTCAAGTGCTTCTTCAATCTCATCCTTTGCCGCCGGCATGCTCTCCCTGTCTTCAAGACACACCATCGTCACTTCCGATGCACCTGCTCTCAAAGCTGTTCTCGCAACATCCACGGCAACATTGCCGCCTCCGACTACAACTGTTCTTCCCTTGATATGGGCGCTCTTCTCATCAGGATTAATCTTCTTGAGGAACTCAACTCCGGCTATAACTCCATCAGCATCCTCTCCTGCGATTCCGAGCTTTCTTCCTCCCTGAGCTCCTATAGCAATATAAAATGCCTTATAGCCCTGCTGCCTTAACTGCTCAATAGTTATATCCCTGCCTACCTCTACTCCGCACTTAAAACCTATTCCCATCTTGCGGAGTACGTCAACCTCTGCCTCAATTACCTGCTCCTCAAGTCTGAAGGATGGTATTCCGTTAAGTATCATGCCGCCCGGTGTCTTTTCCTTCTCAAAGATGTCTACCGGATAGCCTTTGCATCTGAGATAATAAGCTGCTGACATTCCGGCAGGTCCCGCACCGATTATTGCAATCTTCTGCTCGAACTGCTTACCTTCATGGTTGACTGTCTCAGGTATATATCTGTTGGCTTCGTGAAGCTCCTGCTCTGCTATAAACTTCTTAATCTCGTCTATGGCAACTGCCTGGTCTATCGTTCCTCTTGTACATGCATCCTCACACTTACGGTTACATATAGCACCGCATACGGCAGGGAACGGATTCTCTGTCTTAATCAGCTTAAGTGCATCCATATATCTTCCCTGTGATGCAAGCTTTATGTAGCCCTGAACCGGAAGATGTGCAGGGCAGGCACTCTTACATGGTGCTGTTCCCGTATCGTAACAGTTAATCTGATTATTGTCGCGATAATTCTTGTCCCACTTCTCAGGTCCCCACTTCACAGTGTCAGGAAGCTCATGCTGCGGATATTCTACAGGGCCGTTCTTCGTACACAGCTTCTGTCCGAGCTTGGCAGCACCCGTAGGACAGTACTGCACACATCTTCCACATGCAACACAGCGGTCAGGAGTTACACTTGCACGATATGCCGAACGTGACATATTAGGTGTATTAAAAAGCTGTGATGTTCTGAGCGCATTACATACACCTACTGCGCAGTTACATATTGCAAATATCTTATCCTCACCGTCAATATTGGTTATCTGATGTACATATCCGTTATCTTCAGCACGCTTAAGTATCGCCATTACTTCATCAATATCTGCGTAATGTCCTCTGCCTGTCTCAACAAGGTAATCTGCCATATCGCCGACACCTATACACAGATCTCCCTCTATATCACCTGTACCTTCACCACGCACACGCTGCTGTCTGCGGCATGAGCATGCACCTACTGCATACTTGTCCTTGTACTTATTGAGCCAGTATGAAATGTGCTCAATGCTTACCGATTCAGGCGTTGCAGGAATCGCTGTCTCAACAGGAATTACATGCATTCCTATGCCTGCTCCCCCCGGTGGAACCATAGGTGTTACCTTCTCAAGCGGAAGACGTGACATCTGCTCAAAGAAATCAGCGACCTCCGGATGTTCCTCGACCTGCCTGCCGTTCATTACCATGAATTCAGCACTTCCCGGAACGAACATCGGGAGTATATACTGCTTGTGCCTGTCCTCGTTCTCCCAGTTATACTCGATAAGTCCTATTACACTCATCTCCTGAAGAAGCTGTTCCGTACGCTCAACACTCTTCTTACACTTCTTCGCAACCTGCTCAAGTGTCATAGGCACTCTTACCTTCATTCCAAGTGCGACCTCTGCCATCTCGTCTGTGACAACTCCGGCAAGTCCCCAGTATTCAGGATCTTCCGTGGTCACCTTAACTCCGATACGGTCAGTTATCTTCTGTCCGAGCTTTATAATCAGCTCTCTTTGTTCTGCCATTAAATCCCTCCTCTGCATAATCCCGCTTTCTGATATTTTGTAATATACATATTATACAATATCCCCCACCTGCTAACAACAAAAATTGATAATTTTTTATCAATTTCGACATATCGTTAATTCACGTTCAAATTCGCTTAATTCAGCTCCAAATTCCATTTTTTTACTTCTTCTTAAATATAATCGCAATTGGTTATTAATTTGGCAGATATTCATTGGGCGTTTTTATCGGATTATGGGAATGGAACATTTACAGAATTATATTCAGATAAAGTATGATTTTACAGACTATCAGATGGCACAGCTCCGTTTCTTTACGGTCACTCTGCTATCTGAGCTGAGCAAATTCCTGATCATAGGACTTTTCTTCATATATGACATCAGATTATATCTATGGACAATAGTTGTCTTTCAGATAGTACGTTCAACAACCGGAGGTATACACTGCCGCACATATGCAGGGTGCCTACTGCTTTCACTTGCATTTATGGTTATTATAATTAAAGTGCTGCCTTTATTCACACCGGCACTTTTTGCGCGGATTCTGATGCTTGTGATATGTGCGGCAGTCTCTTTTATAATCGGTCCCGTAACATCCGCAAAACACCTTAAGCTAAGCAATAATACCAGATTCCGCCTGCGGCTGAAGGTTATTGCCGTTATTGCTGTATATATTTTCGTAATGCGTATGAAGCCTGACAGCCGCTACATTATAACCGGCTTTTGGACTATTATACTTAATACATTTCAACTGGGAGTTGCAAAAACAATTAAAAAGGAGGTTTAGTAAGCATGAAAAAATTATTCTCACCGGCAGTAAGGAATGTACTGATGGGGTGCATGGCGTTTTCTTTTTGGATAAGCGCATCATATCCTTGTATTCTTTTCTTTGGCGAATACGAATATCCTGACAAAGAATCTTACAAGTAACAAACTACTGCTGTTACCTATTTTGGGTAGCAGCTTTATTAATCTGTATCTCAAATTTAACAACATTTCTACCATCAACAATGTCATTACTACATAAAATATCAAATCCATATGTATTGCTTGCTTTTTTTACGCTATACAATCCCATTCCCCTATTTGCATTCTTTTTACTAAAGCCTTTTTTGAAAAACATCTGAAACTGTTCTGTTGAGATATATTCCCCTGTATTTCCTACACTCATGACAAATTTTTCATTATCTTCACAAATATTAACATATAACTTTTTATCTATGCTTTGCTGTAGTTCGTCAATTGCATTATTTATTAAGTTACCTAATACCTCTATAATCTTAAATGTTGGTACATCTATCTGTAACGTCATTATATTCACACGATACTCAACTACTATCCCCTTTTTCTCAGCCTCAATAAACTTTCCGTACAAAAAACCTATGATGGCTGAATCGCCAGCCTTTAATAATGACGTATATTTATTGTCATTTACGATATCATCACAATATATTCTCTGGTGTTCCACTAACTCCTCATATGTATTATATAGCTTATGTTGATTATATATAGTACTTATATGATTATTAAAATCATGCTGCTTTATTCGTATCTCATCTATAAGATTTTTAAAAGAATTTTCATACAGTTTATATGCATTCAATTCTGCTGCAATTTCCGCCGCCTTATTTTTATAGTTATGCCAGCTAACAGACATTATTAGCAAGGCTGTTATCGAGATTATGCTGAAAATATACTCGCCGAAATGCATCCCTTCAAACATTTTTGTCATAAATATACAGGCTACTACAACAATTGTACCTGTTACCAATACACATATAAGTACTATATCCGGTCTTTGCATAATTTCAGATATCCTTTTCAAAGTTACCACCTTTGACACAATAAAATATATGCATGACATAAGTAAGTATATTATTAATGCCATAACCTCTTCACTTACTATTGAAGTAAAAATATATGCTACCGCCATAGTGCACACTATCTCTATGCATCCAAGTAATATAAATGTTAAGCACATATTAATAATTACAGCTTTTATACTAGTTCCTATAAAATTAAACCAACAATATGCTGCAAGCATCATATATATTAAAATTCCAGCGTATCTTGGAACTATTCCATATTTTATTGCTTGCATTAAAACTACATCAGCAATTATAAAAATAATCACACTTATATTAAGTTGAAATTTTCTGCCATAAAAGCTATTAAGACATGACAGTACAATCAACGCCTCTATAACCCAGCAAATTTTATAATCAACTATCCTTAATCATCCCGCTTATCTTCTTAACAAATGTAACGCCAATCACTATCCCCGCATCTATGCCTCTCATACGGATGCATCTGTTAGTCAGGTCTATGTGTTCGATGTAGTTCCTGTTGATAATTACACCGCGGTTACATTGGATAAGCGCATCGTTGTCTGCCTCCTCCAGTATCTGCCTGCATGTCTTTTTGGGGATTATTAGTTCTTCTCCTGTGACTTTGTGAAAATGTGCTTTATGATCTATATTTTCTATGTAAATAATTTCTGAACATTTTACAGGGAATAAGATTCCATCGCTTCTGAAAAACATCTGTCTGTCGTTAATATGTGCCTGAGGCATACGGAGTGCTTTGGCTATTGCATCTTTAACGCAGTCAATGTCAAAAGGCTTTTCTATATAACTGAAACTATGCAGCTGTGCATATGCATACATTGCCGGATCTTCTAATGAAGTTATAAATATGACCGGCGTGAATTCATATTCATTTATACGGCGGACTGCCTCAACGAAACGAATGCCCGAGGTATCCCCGGGCACATTAGTGTTAGTTATTATATCAACAAGAAATAAATCTATCCTGCTGTTTATCGCTGTCTCAACCGCTCCTTTTGTATCTGCAAATTTTCTTATGTCTGCGTCAGGGCACACATCTTCTACTGCTGATGCCAGAATTTCTCTTGTTGTTTCGTTATCCTCTATAATCATTATTCTTCTGCTCATCTGTATTCACCTGCATAATATTCCTCAAATTTCTTACAAAATCAAGCAATTGTGATTTATCTCCAGCTTCAAATGCAGACCACAACATTTTGACAGCAAGCATTCTTCTGTCGCAAAGGTTCATGAACAATGCAGGCTGATAGCCTGACATATTATATAAGCTAAGCAGCAGTTCTGCATCCGGATATAGTGTTTCCTTCTCAAGCTCACGATATTTTTTTATTCCTACGCCAAGACGCTGAGCCATCTCTATCTGGGAACACTGCTCTTCCTCCCTGACAAAATTGACCATCGAGAAATCATCCCACGAATCAGCCATTGCCTCTATAAGTTTCGCCTCTGACCGGCTGACATTCTGCAGTTCACCGCGCTCAATCTTTTCACTCATAACATTAGCAACCATTTTCAAGGCAAAATCACGTTCCTTACCGGCTCTGTTAATCTCGTCCTCAAGCTCATCAGCACTATATTGAAAATGCTCACCCGTAATAATATAATCAATGTCTGCTCCGGTATCTGCAAGTGCCTTCAGATTCTTATCCGTAAGCTTTGTATTACCATTCTCAAGGTATGAATATTGTTCCTGACTGACACCGATAGCCTGCCCCATCTGCTTCTGCTTCATGGGGATAGATTTTCTGTATTTTTCCAGCCTCACCAGCATCTCATCATAACTACCCATTACCACACGTCTCCAACCTGCCATTGAATACTTTGCATCATGCCCTGACAGCCATTGTCTTATGCGGCATGATATGTATTCTTATAGATAAATTGTAAGGTAATGTTTGTGTGCCTAATTAGGTCTATATTTTTATATTATTGTAAATATTCTGTTTATTATCCAATTTACTATTCTAATTTATTATTTAAAAAATCTTTGCATTGACGTAAACCACGCAATGCGGTATTATATACATAATTCATTTGCGGACAATTCATCCGTATCTCTATTTAATCTTTTAGATTCTACAATATTCTTTGGGGAGGTTTCTGCCTATGACTCAATCGTTACATGCTGATTTAATTACTGATTCATCTTCGAATTACCGTGATGCTTTTTTTGAAAGCTATTCCGGAACCGATGTTAATCTTAGTGAGTTTCTCAATGAGCTGCGCAATACTAACGGTCTGCCGGAACATATCTCAACTGAGGCACAGCTTTGGGATGAGATAATGAAAAAGATAGCTTACAGCGCTCCGGAATTGCTTTTTCCTCTTATACATGAAGTACATGGGAGAGCCTATCCAAAAGGCACAACCATCAGTCCTCTGGCAACCGAATATTCTGTTCAGCGTTCAGATACAAAACAGATTTCTTCGATACGGGCCGATATAACAGTTCTGATTGGCGGCGTTGACATCTATCACTTTGAATGTGAAATAAAAAATAACAAATCGATGATTATACGAATGTTTGAGTATGATATGCATATAGCACTCAGTTACACCAATTCAACTAATTCTTCAATTCCGGAACTTAATTTTCCACATTCAGCAGTTCTTTATCTCGGTGATAACGGTAATATTCCTGAACATATTGCGTGCAGAATCAATCTTCCCGACGGCGGTTCATTTCTATACAATGTTCCTACCGTAAAAGTGCAGTCTTATTCTCTTGAAGATATACGGCAGAAACATCTTTCTGTTCTTATTCCGTTTCTCCCTATTAGGCTCCGGAAAGATATAAAGAAAAACAACAACACACGAGAGACATTGACATCATTCTATGATGAAATTATACTGATATTAAGAGATGAAGTTGTCAGCGGATATCTTAGCGAAACCAACTGCAAGACGATAATTTCTCTGCTTGGCAAAGCATTTATACGTGTTACATATCATAATCCTGAACTACTGGAGGAGGTGGTTAGAATGACTGAACCATTATTAGTGCTTGAATATGAGATATATGAAAAACGTCTGAAAGAGAAATTAGAAAAAGAATACCAGGAGAGGTATGAGAAGGAATTTGACGAACGGTACGATAGAGATTGTCAGCAAAAATATGAAAAGGAATTCCGCGAACGGTACGATAGAGAATATCAGCAAAAATATGAAAAGGAATTCCGCGAACGGTACGATAGAGAATATCAGCAGCAGCGGCAACAGCATCAGCATGATGCTGACCAGATTGCCGCTCTTAAAGCTGAAATTGAACGTCTGCGTAAGCTGCTTGCTCAGCAGAGCAGTTAAAGACCGGTTAACTCAGACGGGCAGGCTTAACCCAGTATACATTCACCTGTAAGTGGGTCTTCAAGCCCCATGAAAGACATCAGCAGTGCCATTCTGACATAGACGCCGTTCTGCACCTGCTCAAAGTATGCAGCTCTGCTGTCGAGGTCCACATCCCTTGAGATCTCGTTGATTCGTGGAAGCGGGTGCAGGACTGCCATGTTGCTCTTTGCAAGCTGCATCTTTTCTGCATTAAGTATATAGCTGTCACGCAGTCTCAGATAGTCTTCCTCGTTGAAGAACCTTTCCTGCTGCACTCTTGTCATATAGAGTATATCAAGCTCAGGAAGCGCCTTTTCAAGGCTTCTCTCTTCACGCCACTTTGCATCTGAATCTATCGGAAGCTCATCAAGCATATATTCCGGCATTCTGAGTTCTTCCGGAGATATGAACACAAACTCATTGCCTTCATATCTTGACAGGCTCTGAACAAGTGAATGAACGGTTCTTCCAAACTTCAAATCTCCGCACATTCCAATTTTGAGGTGGTCGAGCCTTCCCATTCTGCTCTTAATAGTCATAAGGTCTATCATTGTCTGTGACGGATGATTATGACCGCCGTCTCCTGCATTTATTACAGGTATTTTGGAATAGAGTGAAGCAAGCAGGGGTGCGCCTTCCTTTGGATGACGCATGACAGCTATATCAGCATAACAGCTTATAACTCTTATTGTATCCTCTACAGTCTCACCTTTGTTGGCACTTGATACATTGGCAGACGGAAAACCTATCACGCTTCCGCCAAGATTAAGCATTGCAGTCTCAAATGACAGCCTTGTTCTTGTGCTTGGTTCATAGAACAATGTTGCTACTTTTTTTCTTTTTGCAACTTCTGAATAGCTGTCCATATTGGCAGATATTCTGCGCGCAAGTTCAAGTATTCTATTAGTTTCCTCAAGTGTAATGTCCTGTGGTCCTATCAGATGTCTGAGTTTCATTTTCATTCTCCATTCATGTAGTCTGTATAAATTCATGCAATCTGTATAATTTAACCGATGTAATCCGTACAATTAAGATATTGTTATATATTCGCTGCGTTCTGCTCCCGTTGACACAAGATAAATTCTGTGATTAACAAGTTTTTCAATTGCCAGCACGTATTCTCTTGCCTCTTTGGGAAGCTCCTCCCAGCTTGTGCAGCCTGATATATCACAGTGCCATCCCGGATACTCCTCAACAACAGGCTTTACTCTCTCGAGACTGCTGTCAGCAGGGAATGTGTCAATCGTATGTCCGTCAAGCTCATAGGCAGTAACTACCGGTATTGTATCAAACTCACTCAGTACATCAAGCTTTGTGAGGGCTATATCATCTGCCCCCTGACATTCTATTCCATACCTGCTTGCTACCGCATCAAAAGGTCCTACCCTTCTTGGTCTTCCTGTTGCTGCCCCGAATTCACCTCCGGCATTACGGAGCTTATTATTCCACTCTTCAGGCATTGCATCTTCAGCAGCAAATGGTCCCTCTCCTACACATGTTGAATATGCTTTCATTACACCTACAACACGGTCAGGCGTTCTCTGTGGAATTCCTGCACCTATAGGCGCATATGCTGCTATGGTATTTGAACTTGATGTATAAGGATATATACCATAATCAATATCCCTTAAAGCGCCAAGCTGTGCTTCAAAAAGAATATTTTTTCCTGCCTCGGCAGCATTGTTAAGCAGCTTTCCGGTATCGCATATATAATTACGGAAATATTCAGCCTGACTTTCGCACCAGTTATATAATTCTTCAAATGAAAGCGGATTCTGTCCATAGACATTTTCCATGATGAGGTTTTTACTCTCAAGTATAACCTGAAGTCTTCTCTTTATTGCAATCGAATTCAGATTCAGAAGATCGCCCATTCTAAGTGTCTTTTTCATATACTTATCGCCATATGCATATGCTATTCCTCTTCTTGTGGAGCCAAATGCTGCGCCTTTTTCAAGAAGCCTTTCTTCCTCAAGTACATCCTGACGCACATGGAAAGGCATGCATATTGTTGCCTTATCCGAAATCCTGAGATTGTCCGAATCTATTTTTACTTTCATATATTGCAGCATTGACATCTCATGTCTGAGATGATCAAGGTCAACTACCATTCCTCCGCCTAACACACATACTGCTTCCGGATGCAGTATTCCTGATGGAATAAGATTCAACACATACTTTCCTTCAGGTGTCACAACTGTGTGCCCTGCATTGTTACCGCCCTGATACCTGACAACATAGTCAGCCTTCTCACTTAACAGATCAACTATTCTTCCTTTGCCTTCGTCTCCCCAGTTAATTCCCGTAACAGCCGTAATCATAAATTCTCCTTTCAGTGCAGCCAGTCACCGCCAATATATTTTTGATTATTGATTTTTCAAACCGACTGTATTATACTTTTTACGCAGTCAGATGTAAAATGTATATTTGATATGTCGGTTATACACATTTTGTATATGGAGGATAGCATGGCAAATTACGATTACTATAGAATATTCTATTATGTTGCACAATACAAAAGCTTCTCGAGGGCTGCTGAGATTCTTGAAAATAACCAGCCTAACATAACACGATGCATGAACAATCTTGAAAATGAACTGGGATGCAAGCTTTTTGTCCGCACGAACCGCGGTGTAACACTTACACCTGAAGGTACAAGGCTTTATGAACATGTTGCGGTTGCCTTTGAACAGATTGAAGTTGCAGAAAAAGAGATATCAATGGATAACAGTCTTGAAAGCGGTATTGTTACTATCGGTGCAAGTGAAACAGCGCTACGCCTTATGCTTCTTAACAAGCTTGAAGAGTTCCATGAAAAATATCCACGTGTAAGGCTGCGCATTTCCAATCATTCCTCTCCACAGGCTGTCAAAGCCCTTGAGGACGGACTTGTTGATTTTGCAGTTGTAACAACCCCCATAACTATAAAAAAGCCCCTTCAGAAAACCTCACTTTACTCATTCCGTGAGATTCTCATCGGGGGAAGAAAATATTCAGATATCGCTGCAAAGATGCAGAGTATTAATAATCTTGCCGATATACCTTTTATATCACTTGGCGGCGAATCAGCAACCCGTGAACTGTATATGCAGTATTTTTTAAATCACAATATGCCATTTAATCCCGATATGGAAGCTGCCACTACAGACCAGATTCTTCCTATGGTAGAGCACAATCTCGGACTCGGCTTTTATCCCGAAGAAATGGCATCCGAATTCATTCAAAAAGGAACTATACTGCCAATCCGTATATTTGAACCCGTTCCCTACAGAACCGTATGTCTCATTCAGGACACATCAAAACCTCACAGTGTTGCCGCCGGCAAGCTTGAGGAAATACTACTTAAAAGATAGCATCTGTCCTGTCAGGCTTTGCTCGTTAATATTATAGTGCATATCTATTGCTCTGTCACATGCAGACTTATCCCTGCTATGCAGAGCATTTATTATATCTTCATGTGCCTTCTTAAGATGTAACTTATCATCACCGTTTATCGCTTCGAGTGCTTCATCTATCCACTCACGATACACGTCTATGAGTGCGCTCATAAGTATATCGATAAATGCATTGCCTGATGCCTTTACAAGCAGATAATGAAATCTTCTGTCCGTCTCACTGTCACTGCAGTCCATAGAATAAGCCAGTTCCGCTGCCATATCAAGCTCATCCGGTTTATCACTTCCGGCTTCCAGCCTGTCTATTACAGCATGGCACACTGTCTTTTCCATGCTTCTTCTGAAATCACATATATCATGACGAGAGACCTGTTTAAGTGCCAGCATCATATGTATCATATCCGATATTGTTCTCTCCATGTTGCCGCTGATATAATTGCCTGAGCCATGACGTGACACTATGATGCCCATATTTTCAAGCATTCTCATGGCTTCCCTCGTTGAATTACGGCTTATGTCAAGTTCAAGCGACAACTCCCGCTCTGTCGGAAGTCTGTCCCCTACATTCAATGAACCGCTGCTAATCATTCTGCGCACATAATCAACGGCCTTCTCATATTCCCGCCCCATCTTAATCTATACTCCGTTATTATATAAAATGTGCAAATACAGACGCACCGACCACAGTCAATATGCCCGCTACTGCAATTGAAAGGCTGCTCATTGCGCCCTCAACTTCACCGATTTCCATTGCCTTGGCCGTACCGATTGCATGTGCTGCAGATCCGATTGCTATTCCTTTGGCAATAGGCTCCTCAATTCTGAAAATTTTACATATAAATTCCGCAAGAATATTACCAATAACACCCGTTATTATAATAACAGCAACAGTAATAGTTACATAGCCGCCAAGTTCTTCGGATACACCCATTCCTATTGCCGTTGTTATTGACTTTGGCAGAAGTGTTACATATTCCTCATGAGTAAGCCCGAAAAACAGGGCAAGGACAAGAATTGTTATAAGGCTTGTAAGCACGCCTGATATGATTCCGCACATTACAGCGCGGACATTACTCTTAAGCAATTCAAACTCTTCATAAAGCGGTATTGCAAGGCATACTGTTGCAGGTGTCAGAAGCCAGCTCAGATACCTGGCTCCCTCATTATATGCATCATAATCAATGTGTGACAGCACAAGAAATATTATTGTTACTGCTATTGATATAAGAAGCGGATTAAAAAGTCCGACATTCAGCTTCTTTTTAAGATATACTCCTATCATGTACGATATAAGACTTACGCTCACACCTGCAAATGCAGCGTTAGCAAAAAATTCATTCATTTATGGTTCCTGCACTTTCCTCATTTTTCTGGCCTGCACGGATTATCGCCTGTGAAATTCTTCCGCTGACAGCCATTACCGTAAATACCGTTACAACCGTAATAATTCCTACCGGAAGAATAAGCGGACGCAGAACGTTCCACGATGACATAAGGCCTACACCGGCCGGTATAAACATAACCGGCATTATTTCTATAAGAAATTTGCCTGTCTCTCTGACATCTTCAAGCTTAATAACCTTAGTCAGCAGACATACAAAAAGAATTACCATGCCGTATATACTTGCCGGAATAGGCAGCGGCAGAATCTCCTTAAGAATCTCTCCGATAAATGATATTATCAGAATAATTAAAAATTGCTTCAGATACTTCATTAGTTTACTCCTTCAAAAAATTGGTACTACCAATCCATTTTACATCCAAAATCTTCTTTGTCAACTTATTTTTATCAGCAGGCATAAAAAAGCAGAAGCAGGACATTCGTAAAATACCGGCTGCCCGCTTCTGCTGCTTTATATAAATCTTTATACTCTTTTATAAATAATCGGAACATCGTATCCAAAAGTTCTCTTTCCGTTAACTTCCATACTTTCAGATACTTCCAGACATCTATCGGAAAACTTTTCCCAAAGCTTAAATGTCATTACAGGAGAGAAACGGCTTGTGCTGCCACCTTCCCAGACGCCACCATTTTCATGGTACAATGCCGGAGTAAACTTTTCAGATTTTTTCAGTTTGCTATAATCAACATTTTTCATAGAATCATATGAAAATGCGTTTTTATCTTCTCCTTCCGGAATTTCATAAGATGAAAGTAAAATTCCATCTTCAGCTTCTGTGATAAGGAAAAGATGTGGTGATGCATGGCGTCTTCCCTCAGTCTCATAATAGCTCTCTTCTACAATAAATATCCCGTGAAACTCCTCAGGGATGTTATTTATTTTGTCATTGCAGACTGTATTCACATGCTGTGCATACGGAAATATTTTTCCGGCTGCTTTCATCTCAGTAAATTGTTCTTTATTATCAAAATGCCCTGTCATAAGTTTTACAAATTCTTCTGTCTTCATTATTAATCCTGCTCCTTCTCAATCAACTGACTGTACAATAAATAATTCCTTGTAAAAATAACTCCTGCTGATGCCAGCGCCAGACCAAGCCCGGAATAAAAAAATGCAATAAATATCTCCGGGAATATCCCTGCTGCCCTGAATCCGATTCCACCACTCATCATGCAGGTCATAATTAAATATGCTTTCCAATCAAAGAAATGCCAGAATTGCCGGTAATCATCCACACAACACCTGCAATCAGCAGCAATGTTTTTTTCTTTACACAAAACTTATCTTTCATCTGCATTCTCCCTGTATTCTCTTAAATACTCCTCCGCATTATTACAGATCTTGTCAAATACATTAATACACATATGCTTTTCTTCTTCCGTCAATCCTCTTAGTACATTTTGTGCAAACCGCTTTTGTGCATTAATCCCGGCTTCCACGATTAACTCTGCTTTGTCCAGAAGAACAATCTCTATATGCTTTTTGTTATCCTCACTTTGTATCCGTTCAACCAGACCTTTGTTTTCTAATTTTTTTAACGACGTTGACACATGGGATTTTGTTGATTTTCTGACCTTTACTATCTCTGCGGCGGTATTGTGCTGCGGATTATTATGCAGAAACATAAGTATGTCATATTCCATCTGTGTCAGCCCGTACCGGTCACATACCTCACCTGAGAGCAGCTCATAATAGCTCGTAATTGTCTTATGTTTATCCCAGAAATACATTCCGCCCTCCTAATATCGTTCTTTTTAGAACGATATTATAGCAATCTTTCCATCATGTCAATTAATTTTTCATAAATTATATATATTTAATACCTGCTCCGGAAGCCCCATGATACAAAAACGAGACTGTCCAATTGAGCACTGTGTCCCTATTGCAAAAAAGCACCCGCAGCTACACATATACTGACAGTCAGGAACCGTCTGCCATGCGCCACAGGTGCTTTTTTATATATATTTCATTTGTATTATATTGATATTACACCAAAAGCGGTATATCCGGCCTATAGTGCCTGCCAATATACCTACGCCTCTGATTCCTTCTTATGTCTCTTAAAGAAGTCCCTTGTCTCTGCTATAACAACACCACTGAGTGCAAATATTGCAATCATGTTAGGTATTGCCATGAGTCCGTTGAATATATCTGCAATTGTCCATACCGCTTCAACCGTCATATATGGTCCGATAAACACCGCAAGGATATACAGCCAGCGGTATATTCCAACCATCTTCATGTTACCGCCTGTAAGATACTCAAGACATCTCTCCGAATAGTAATCCCAGCCAAGAATTGTTGTGAATGCAAAAAATACAAGACACATCATCAGCAGAAATGAAGAAATTACTGTCGGAATAGGCAGTCCGTTATTGAATGCATATGTTGTAACCGCAACACCCTTAAGTCCGTTAACCTGCCATGAACCTGTCATAACGATTGCAAGTCCTGTCATTGTACAGATTACTATAGTATCAATAAATGTACCTGTCATAGATACAAGTCCCTGACGTACAGGCTCCTTAGTCTTGGCTGCTGCTGCCGCAATAGGTGCTGAACCAAGTCCTGCCTCATTAGAGAAAATACCTCTTGCAATACCATTCTGCATTGCAACGATTATTGATCCTGCCACACCGCCTGTCACCGCCGCCGGATTAAACGCTCCGTCAATGATTGTTACAACTGCTGAAGGAACAGACTTGATATTGCATATTACAAGTGCTATACATATAACAAAATAGATTACAGCCATAAACGGAACTACAACCTGTGATACATTGGCAATTCTCTTAATTCCGCCAATAAGTACGAGTGCAACACATATACTGAGTATAAGTGATGCAATTACAACTGTCCATGAATATGTACCGATTCCCGGAATTACTACTGTCATCTGATTGGCAGGGTCGAAGAAATTATTAACTGCTGAAGCTATACCATTAACCTGTGAGAATGTTCCTATTCCAAACAGACCGACACAGATACCAAAGAAAGCAAAAAGCTTGGCAAGCCATTTCCAGTTCTTACCCATTCCCTTCTCTATGTAATAGAAAGGTCCGCCAAGAGAATGATTATTCTCGTCAACCACCCTGTACTTTACAGCAAGGAGACCCTCAGCATACTTGGTAGCCATACCGAAGAACGCCGCAATCTCCATCCAGAATAATGCTCCCGGTCCACCCGCACATATTGCAGTTGCAACACCTACGATATTACCGGTACCTATAGTTGCTGAAAGAGCCGTACATAATGCGCCAAATGACGATACTTCTCCATGTCCGTCCTCTTCGTTCCTAACCATCCACTTAAGCGCCAGCGGAAGCTTACGTATCTGAAGCAGCCCCATTCTAATTGTAAGATATATGCCTCCTGCAAGGATAAGCACCATAAGAGGGATGCCCCATACCATACCGTCTATCTTAGACAGTATCGTGTTAATCGACTGTAACATATTAATCTCCATTCCGCAGGCACAAAGTGCCGGAGGAACCGCGAGCCAAATATCAGATTTGGCTCTGCGATAGATGCTGTTTGTGGCGCCTGCTGCACAAACAGCCGTGTAAAAAATCAGATATCAATCTGATTTTTTACACTATCTCCATTCCGCGAATATTAAATCGCATTATATGATGTCGTGGTCAAAAGCCCCCGACTTTGATACCTGTGGATTGTTCCGTGCTTCGCACTCCCGCAATCCTACCCAATATTCGCATATCGTTGGTTTATACCTTTTGACCCTGGTATCATTATTTATAAAAATACATTTTAAAGTAAAATGAATTATTATTCAATATTAAATTATATTCTTTATGCCTTCGGTGAGACGCTTTGCGACCTTTACATTATTCATTGTATACAGATGTACACCATCGACATCAGATGCAAGAAGCTCAATTATCTGGCTCTGGCAGTATGCCATTCCTGCATCAAAAAGTGCGTCTTTATTATCACCGTATTTGCGTATAAGCTTCCGGAAACGCTCAGGGAACTTAGCACCGCACATTGTTACCATTCTCTGAATCTGTGCCGCATTAATACATGGCATAATACCCGGAACAATAGGCACTTCAATCCTCGCCCTTCTGCAATCACTTACAAACTGAAGAAATGTGTCATTATCAAAGAACAGCTGTGATATAAGGATATCAGCCCCCGCATCTGTCTTAATCTTAAGATTGTTAATATCATCGACACGATTTTCCGTCTCCGGATGTACATCCGGATAACATGCCCCCGCTATACAGAATCTGTCTCCTGTAGTTGCCCTCAGATACTTAATAAGGTCACTGGCATGCCGGAAATCTTCCTTGGCAGGAACATCCGGGTTGCGGTCTCCTCTCAGTGCCAGAATATTCTCTATCCCTTCTGCCGTAAGCTCCCTTACAAATTCGTCTATCTCTGCTCTGTTATAGCAAAGGCACGTAAGATGCACAACAGGCTCTACGTGATACTTTTCTTTTATCTTCCTGGCAAGCTGTATTGTCTTATTATTATTAGAGCTGCCTCCTGCTCCGAACGTAACACTTATGTAATCCGGTCTGCAGTCGCACAAAATCTCAAGCGTTGCGTCAATATTTTTAAAATCTTCCTCTTTTTTAGGTGGAAAAATCTCGAATGAAAGCGACTGTTTCTTATCATGATGTATCTGTGAAATCTTCAAAATAAACTCCATTCCGCAGGCATAATATGCTGTAAAAACCACAATCCAGACTTTATATACGGGCTTGCAGTATATGGCTATCCGTGGTGCCTGCTGCACCAATAGCTGCAATAACTATATTATTATACATTTACAACGGCAATCAGGCAACAAAAAAGGAGATAAAAAATCAGGCACCGCCTGCACTGACGATACCTGATTCTTTATAGAGAGTCTATTATGATGTTAGCTGTTTTAATCTATTCTGCCTTGACAATTCTTCTCAGTGGCGGAATAATCTGTGCCGCAATGACAGCCTTTACAAGGTCGAGCGGAATAAACGGTACAAATCCCGCAAGGAATGCGGCACTTAAGCTCAGATGATTCTGAAGCATGAGCCACAACATTCCGAGTATGTCTATTATAAGTACTCCGACAATAGCTGCTGCCGTGTAACGGATACGGTTATATTTCTTACCTCTGATGAGTGGAAGTACAACTGCAACAACAAGGAATGTTGCTGTGTATCCGCCATATGGCCCTATTATGTAGCCAAAGCCTGAACCACCCGCTATAAATACAGGTACACCTAAGATTCCAAGGAGCATCCATACAAGTATTACAAGAAATGACTGTTCAAGCGGAAACAGCAGCGCCACAAGCAGAATCACAAAGTTAAGAAGTGTTATATGTGGATTGCTTGGAAGCGGAATCGGTATACTTGCATATGCTGACACGCTGAGTATTGCTGCAAATATAGCCATTGTCACAAGGGACTGCGTGCTGATGGCAGGTTTTTTATTAGTGGTCTTATCCATTTGTTTTACCTCACATATTTTCATGATAGTTCACAGTATACTAACCCACCATGTAATTGTCAACCTGTTTTTCATTTTAGTTGACATTACAATTGACATACGCTTCTGCGGCATCTATAATATGTATGTCTTAGACAGTTAGTCTTAGACAGTTAGTCTTAGACAGTCAGTACCCTTATAATTGACAGATTTGGAGAAATATCAATAAAAAATATGATTAAAGCAGATATGATTAATGAGTTAAAAGATAAAGTTATTGACGGATATTCCATAAGCAGGGACGAAGCACTTCTGCTTGCGGATACTCCGGACAGCCGCCTTGATGAGCTGTGCCGCGCTGCCGATGAGATACAGCGTCACTTTTTTGACAATGACTTCGATATGTGTGCCGTCATAAGCGTAAAGGGCGGCCGCTGTTCTGAGAACTGCCGCTATTGTGCACAGTCATCATGTGCCCAGATTCCTGTTCCTGCGCACTCAATGATATCGCCCGATGAGCTCGCTGCCAATGCCCAATTACGTAACATTGACGGAATCAGGCATTACTGTCTTGTTTCAACCGGCAGACGTGTGAGTGACAGCGACATTGCCTATATCTGTGAAGGTATCAGCCGCATATGCCGTGATACACATCTTACAGTATGTACCTCTTTTGGTCTTCTTAAGCCGGACCAGCTTCGCAAGCTTAAAGAAGCAGGAGTTGCACGAATCCATAATAATCTTGAGACATCAAGACGTTATTTTCCGACACTCTGCACAAGCCACACCTACGATGAAAAGATTGCAACAATCCGTGCAGCCCGTGAAGCAGGTCTTGAGGTATGCAGCGGTGGTATATTCGGTGTTGGTGAGACGACGGAAGACCGCATTGATATGGCTCTGACGCTGCGTTCGCTTGATGTACAGTCAGTCCCTGTCAACATGCTCGATCCTGTTCCCGGAACACCTTTTGGAGAGACACCGGTTCTTACACGTGATGAAGTACGCCGCATAATCGCAGTCTACCGGTTCATACTGCCAAGACAGTACATACGTCTTGCTGCCGGACGCGATTACCTTAGCGACAGTGGCTTTTCATGTTTTCATTCAGGCTCTAATGCAGCAATTACCGGAGATATGCTCACCGTCAAAGGCATTTCCATAGATGAAGATATCAACACAATAAAAAATATGGGGTACCGCATGTAACCGTCTCATATAATACTACTGCCTGTTATAGTATCTTATACCGCTGTCCGGCTTAAAATATGTCCTTATATAGCCGTCAGCTGATACAACCACAAATTCGTTCGTGCTTTCAATATAATATACATCATCTCCATCTTCAGCTTCTGTCTTGTGAAGTGCCTCTGAATTCAGGACGACTGCCGCTGCTGCACTCTGATACTCTTCCGGACTGGCAAATCCCATCTCCCTGCCATGCTTCTTATAGTGTTCCTCCAAAAGCCTCCGGCTTCTGAAAGTAAGATGCTGCGATATCTTTACATTACCTGCCGCTGTCTGTGATTCGTCACTCTGTGTCAGGGTGCTGCTGACAGCTGATGTATACGTATTGTCAAGGAGTTCTGCACCGCAGCCCGCTACTGCAAACATCACCAGCAGACCGGCCATAATTAATATCCTGCGCATATGTCTCATATAATATAACCTCTCAATCTCTCTGCCAGACATAGCTCCTGTCTGACATTTTAAACATATCTATATCATTTTCCCGTCACCAAAATAAATGACTTTTTCACATTCCAATAACTTTTGCAATTGTTTAACCGCATTTGACTTTGATGCTGTTATTGGCATTATTTCCATTTTTTGTATTTATCATAGAATGGCTTTAGTTTACCGGCTCATCAAATTAATTCCTCCTGTGATATCTTAAGGCGTCGGATTCGGCACAATCAACTGAATTTCCCACCAACTCTTCATATTTTAGCTGATAAGCAATAAGTCTGGGTATATATTCCGGAGGAGTTCTTCTTGCTGCTTCCCAGTCCTCTAATGTACGAATAGGAATGCCAGTATGCTCAGAAAACTCTTTGCGTGACATTCCTATACTTTCTCTTAATTCTTTTATCTTCTTAGCTAAATCCATATTACCACCTACTATTAGTATTGTCATAGTCATTCTTTACCTTTTCT
>ULTF01015718.1_pt1 | contig 23030 bp, 17 predicted proteins | sample 1957371 | NCBI WGS metagenome assembly ULTF01 (sample SAMEA4835727, study PRJEB28245) | human gut metagenome | biome: gut microbiome; material: fecal sample | place: Denmark | collected 2008
GTTAACGCAGCCAACAACGGTACATTGAAGTAATAACTTTCATGCTCCCGGGAGGGAAAAACTAAATAGATGATTTTGAAGAAAATCAAGAATATAGTAAAATGGGTGGTGGTGCTGTTTTTCAGTACCACCATTCTTGCTGTAGTGGCATATAGGTTCATTCCTGTGTATGTCACTCCTCTGATGTTTATCCGATGCTTCCAGCAAGTAGCTGATGGAGAGAGTATTACCCTGCATCATCATTGGATTTCGATGGATAAGATCTCGCCTCACATGCCTGTGGCGGTGATGGCGAGCGAAGATGCGAGATTCCTGAAGCATCACGGTTTCGACTTCAATGCCATCGAGAGTGCGGCGAAGAATAATGCACGTGGCGGAAAGGTGCATGGAGCCAGTACCATCAGTCAGCAGACTGCTAAGAATGTCTTCCTGTGGCCTGGCCGTTCATGGACCCGCAAGGGATTTGAAGTCTACTTTACCTTCCTCATCGAAATGATGTGGAGCAAGCAGCGCATCATGGAGGTTTATCTCAACAGCATTGAGATGGGACCGGGTATCTATGGTGTGGATGCGGTTGCAGAATATCATTTCGACAAGAAAGCGAAAGATCTGTTTCGTGGCGAGTGTGCGCTGATAGCAGCTACACTTCCTAATCCGCGCAAATTCAGTTCGCTGCATCCTAGCGCTTATATGAAGAAGCGCCAGCGACAGATAGAACATCAGATGAGATTTATCCCTACCTTCCCTCGTGAGGGTGAAGATTTCGACCCGGGCACGGCTGTGGGAGGATATAGGGGGAAGTGAAGAATGAAGAGTGAAAAATCTGGTAAATATTGATTAATGGATTTACTGAACGACTTGAACGAAGCGCAGCGTGCTGCGGTAGAATATATTGACGGACCTTCGCTGGTGATAGCCGGTGCAGGTTCGGGTAAAACGCGTGTGCTTACTTATAAGATAGCTTATCTCCTGAGCCAGGGCATGAAACCCTGGAGCATCATGGCGCTCACCTTTACCAACAAGGCGGCAAGAGAGATGAAGGAACGTATCGGAAAACTGGTGGGAAATGACCTCGCCCAGCATCTCTATATGGGTACCTTCCACAGCATCTTCTCCCGAATCCTGAGAGCGGAGGCTGAGCATATCGGCTTCAACAACAACTTTACCATTTATGACGAAAGTGACTCGCGCTCGCTGATCAAGGCGATAGTGAAGGAGATGGGGCTGGATGATAAGAAGTATAAGCCTGCTGCCGTTCATGCCAAGATTTCGATGGCGAAGAACAACCTGATGAGTGCTGCGGCTTATGAGAGCGATGCGGCTATCTTCGAGCAGAACAAGCGTGCGCAGATGCCTGAGGTTGGTAAGATTTTCGTGGCTTACGTGCAGCGCTGCAAGCAGGCCAATGCCATGGATTTCGATGATTTGCTGACACTTACCTATCAGCTCTTCAGGGAACATGAGGATATTCGCCACAAATATGCCGCCCGCTTCGATTATGTCCTGGTGGATGAGTATCAGGATACCAATCACGTTCAGATGTCTATCGTCATGCAACTCTGTCAGGAGAAGCAGCGTGTTTGTGCCGTGGGTGATGACTCGCAGAGTATCTATAGTTTCCGTGGTGCCAATATCGATAATATTCTCAACTATCAGCGCCAGTTTCAGGGCACGCGTCTCTTCAAACTGGAACAGAACTACCGCTCTACCCAGACCATCGTTGAGGCGGCTAACAGTCTGATCAAGCATAACCGCAACCAGATTCCTAAGGATGTGTTCAGCGAGAATGCGAAGGGTGAGAAGATTCAGTATAAGCCTGCTTACAGCGACAAGGAAGAGGCGGCGATTGTGGCGAAGGACGTGAAGCGTATCCGGCGCGAGGATGGCTGCCAGTATAGTGATTTTGCCATTCTCTATCGTACCAATGCCCAGAGTCGTAGCTTCGAGGAGGAGTTCAGAAAGCAGGGTATTCCTTATCGCATTTATGGCGGACTGAGTTTCTACCAGCGCAAGGAAATTAAGGATATTATTGCATATTTCCGTCTGGTGGCGAATCCGGATGATGAAGAGGCTATCAAGCGTATCATCAACTATCCGGCTCGTGGAATCGGTGCTACTACGGTGCTGAAGATTGCTGACTGTGCCCATCAGAACCAGGTGAGTTTCTGGGAGGTAATCGGTGCCCCTGAGCGGTATGGACTGGCGGTTACCAAGGGTACGATGAACAAGCTGGAAACTTTCAGATTGCTAATTTCTTCGTTTATCGAACGGGCTCAAACTACGGATGTCTATGAATTGGGTGATGCCATTATCAAGGAGAGTGGCATCAGTCAGGATATCATGTCGGGCAAGGATGCCGATGATCTGGCACGTCAGGAGAACCTGGAGGAATTCTTGAGCGGTATGTCGGCTTTTGTGGAGGAACGCCGTGAAGAGGGTAGGTTTGATGAACTCTTCCTGCAGGATTATCTGCAGGATGTGGCTCTGCTTACCGATGCTGACAGCGATGGTGATAAGGATGAACCTCGTGTTTCTCTGATGACGGTTCATGCTGCCAAGGGGCTGGAGTTTCCTACGGTCTTCGTGGTTGGTTTGGAAGAGAATATCTTCCCAAGTCCGCTTTCTGCTGCTTCGCTCAGAGAACTGGAGGAGGAACGGAGATTGCTTTACGTAGCCATTACGCGAGCTGAGAAACATTGTATCCTGACGAACGCCAAGAACCGCTGGCGATATGGCAAGATGGAGTTTGATAATCCGAGTCGGTTTATCGATGAGATTGATGGCAAGTTGATTGATAGCCTGGATGAGGCTGGTGGAAGCTTGTTTGGCTCCAGAGCTGATTCGATGTCTGACCAGCCGGAGTGGGCGAGAGCGCAACGTCCTCGCAGACCGTGGGAGGATGCTGAGCAGCCTAGATACAGTAGTAGGTATCAGAATTCCAAACCGGTAGCATCGCAGTTTGTAGCAGATCCTAAGCCTTCTCTCTTTGATGATGAACCGGAGACTTCACATACTTCCGGACGCTCATCTCTCTCTGAAGGTAATTTCAAGTCTGTTAGAGCGCTGAATGCAGCTAAACGTTACATGGAGACGCATTCTTCTCATCCTGCTTCTCGCAGTACAGGATCTTCTGCAGCATCAGTTTCTTCTTCTGCAGCTTCATCTGCTGGCAGTTCTTCTTGTGGTTTGCAGGAGGGAATGAAGATTGAACATCAGCGTTTTGGACGGGGAACGGTGTTGAAGATTGAAGGTACTGGTGAGAATACGAAGGCTACGGTTGAGTTCGTTCATTCTGGCACCAAACAGCTTCTGCTGAAATATGCCAAGTTTACGGTAGTAGATTAAGTTCTGTAGTCTGATGTTTATATTTAAAGGTTTATCTTGTTTTGAAGTTCTCTCTTACAGGTAGAATCTTATAATATTGATAAAGAGTTATAAAAATAGATTGGGCAAGGTCATCTCTGGTCTTGCCCTTTTTGTTTCTATATACTATAAATTGAAAAAGCGTCCCCGCAGTAGCCTCACGGTTACTACGGGGACTTATATTACTAACATCTAACTTTAGCATTTTTGTTTAAACTTAAAAACGAATTCTTTATGAGAGTAATTTCTCCATTATCTATAAACATAAACCAAGTATCTCATATATTGCAAGTAACTTGTATCCTGCAAATATCTTGTATCCTTAAATGCAAGTTCTTAGAAAAGTTAAACCCATAAATCAGTATCTTTACTAATATCTTGATTATTTTTATTTTATTGCTTTTTGTCTGTTTAATATTTAATACTTTTAATTTACAATGCAAAGATATAAAAAAAATGGGTAAACTCCAAATTAATTTTGTTTTATTTTGTGTTAAATGGCTTTTATCGTACTTATGCGGCGTTTTTTAAGGATTAACTGGCAAAGTTAAAAGGGTGTATCATAAACATTCAAATGCTTTATGATACACCCTCTTTCTCAGGATTCTGAATATTTTTCGTGTTTATAACGCTTCGTCTTCAGGACGTGGCATCTGTGTCTGGGGCTTCTGTTTCTTGCCTGACTTCATGAATAGTTTCTTCTTCTTGAGCCATGCAGCCTTGCGTATTTCGTATTCTTCGCGATGACGCTCCAAAAAATTATCTGCCATGTTTCGTTTCCTTTTTTACTTTGCGTTATGAATGCTTATTCTTTTTCTTTAAACTTACTGTAAATCACCTTTATCTGTATAGGACTTGTCTCCTTGCCGTTGCTGTCGGTGGTTATTACACCTCTTTTCAGTCGGGTAGAAGCGAGTGACATATCGTGATTAATCTTGGAGATGACGGTAGTATGTCCCTGTGCGGTTGTGATGATGTTTACAGGAACCAGTACTACTTTATTCCAGTTTTCTCCCTTGCCCTTGTTCTTATACATGGCAGAAACCAGGTTGGCGATATTCTGGAATGTATAGGCATTCTTATAAGTACCTGTACTGCTGTAGCTTGTGGTATAAGAAGTACGGCTATCTGCCAACTTGCTCTTTTCGAAGAACGACTGCAAACTGTCTTTCTGAACCATCAGGATGGTGCTTGGTGTAGCAAAGTTGTATGGGTTGTCTTCGTTGTCATTGTTGAGCCGTGGGAAAGAGATGGTAGCTGTGTTGAGCGTATCCTTCTCATGTCCCTTCATGATATCTTCGATAGGGAGGGTAACCTCGGTGAAGATACCTGCCGGTGACTTGAGATAAGTACAGTTCTTCTCCTGACTTGCCAACTGCTTCAGTTTCACGGTGTCGTTCTCAATCTTGTTGAGCTGCAATACCTCTTCTGTACCATCGAAACGGTTGTATCCGATGCCTACAGCTATACTGTCTGTAACGCCGTCCTTTGCCTTGATGGTCTTGTGGCGGGTCCAGTAGAAGATAAGCTCTGTATTCCAGATCTTAGCCATGTTACCCGTACCGCCTACATTCTTGATGAAGAAGCCAGGGCAGACGTTGTGCAGGAACTTGTAGTTGGTCTTGAAGTACTCAGGATGTTCTGCGTATGTTTGCATGATGTAAGAACCATAGTTCTTGTATGTCTTACCATCTTTCTCATACTTCTTATTCAAGTAAATCTTGAAGTTCTTGACATCTGATGTATTGCTCAAGTTGTAATTACTGCTCCAATGCTGGTTGTTTTCGCTTACCCAGCCTTCCTTGAAGGCATCATAATCAGAGTAATACTCCTTATCTTCTGCCATCGGCTTTGTCATCTCATAGGCTGTCACCTTCATTGGGGCGATAGTATCGCCGTAGCTGGCATTGTATGAAACCAGGAGGTAGCATGAGTCTGCTTCGATAGAACCTTTGTTTGCCTGCTTGATGTAATCGAGTGTATCTATAGAGAAAGTAGGCAATACGCTCAACTGGGTCATGTAGTCACCCTTTACATAGTTGCCGGTTTCCGGGTCTTTCATCTTACCGATGAGACCGCTGTTGTTGCGGCTCAATACGGCACCTGAAACCATAGACTTTGTAGCTACAGGAAATACTGCGCTAGTGATGTTGATGTTGTCAATATCGTTAGTGATGCTACCACCGATTCCCTCGGTGGTGTCATCACATGCAGCGAAAGTAAGCGCTGCTATTACTAATACTGTTAAGAGTCTTAAAATTTTCATTATCCTTGTATGTATGTGTCTCTGTTGTCGGAATTTTATTCTGCGTCAGGACAAACCTTGTTGATGAAGTCTGCGTATGGCTCCTGGATATCTTCTCCCGGATAAGCCAGTACAGGCTTGTTCTTCTCCTTCGCATAATCAAAGAGAATCTGGTTAGCTTCTTCTTCACCTTCTACCACACCGTCGCTATAGTCGATGGCAAGTTTGCCGAGCTCAATGAAGTTGAAGTCGTCCTGATAGCTGTCGAGCAGTTCTGACTTGGCATCGCGGAAGGCAACGCAACGTTTGAAGTTGGTACCCAGTTCACCCTTGAGTTCGTTGGTATAGAGAGCGGTAATCACCTTTGATTCTGCAAATGAAGGCTCTTCGCTGTAGGCTGTCTTTACATAGAATGGTACTACTGCGCTAGCCCAACCCTGGCAGACGATTACATCAGGCTGCCAGCGGAGCTTCTTTACGGTTTCCAATACGCCACGTGCAAAGAAGATAGCTCTTTCTCCGTTGTCGGCATATTCCTTTCCGTTTTCATCGGTGCCCATCTGGCGGCTCTTGAAATAGTCGTCATTATCGATGAAATAAATCTGCTGTCGTGTTGTTGGTATAGATGCAACCTTGATGATCAGCGGATGGTCTGTATCATCTATGATAAGGTTCATACCAGACAGGCGAATGACCTCGTGCAATTGTCCGCGACGCTCGTTGATGGTGCCCCACTTAGGCATGAAGGTGCGGATCTCAAAACCTGCTTCCTGCATCTTCTGAGGCAGTTCGCGTCCCATGATTGACATGTGAGACTCGGCTACGTATGGGTCGATCTCCTGATTGATAAATAATACTTTTTTTGCCATAAAATTTAAATTTTATTCTTACGAATTACGTGCAAAGGTACAAAAAAAACTTCAAATAGGGGCATTTTTTCTCCGAAATTCATTATTTTCGGCAATAATTCGCATATTTTTAGGTTTTTTCTTTCTCATTTGAGAAAAAAGTTGTTATTTTGCACCCGAAAACAGATTATGACGATGAAAGTATTCAATAAGATTGTTGACCTCCAGAACGAACTCTTCATGTGTCGTAAGGAGGGAAAGGAAATCGGCCTTGTGCCAACTATGGGTGCGCTGCATGAGGGTCACGCCTCTCTTGTTAAGCGCAGTGTAAAGGAAAATGGCGTGACTGTAGTTTCTGTGTTCCTGAATCCTACACAGTTCAATGATCAGGGTGACTTGGATCGCTATCCTCGTACCCTCGATGCTGACTGCAAGCTCTTGGAGGCTTGTGGTGCTGACTATGTGTTTGCACCATCGGTGAAGGAGATGTATCCTACACCAGATACACGCCACTTTGAGTTCCCACCTGTTTCTACCGTGATGGAGGGTGCCAAGCGCCCGGGTCATTTCAATGGTGTATGTCAGGTAGTGAGCCGTCTTTTCTATATCGTTCGACCAACTCGTGCTTATTTCGGTGAGAAGGATTGGCAGCAGATTGCTGTCATCAAGCAGCTCGTGAAGTACATCAACAGCGATGTGCAGATTGTGGAGTGCCCTATTGTCCGTGATGAGGACGGTTTGGCTAAGAGCAGCCGTAATACTTTGCTGGCTCCTGATGAGCGTGCCATTGCGCCAAACATCTATAAGGCCCTGAAGGAGAGTGTGGAGTATGCCAAGACTCATACCGTACAGGAAACTCATGATAAGGTGGTTGCCGACATCAATGCTGTAGAGGGTCTGGAGGTAGAGTATTTCCAGATTGTGGATGGCGACAGCCTGCAGGATGTTTCTTCATGGGAGGATAGTGCCTATGTGGTAGGGTGCATCACCGTTTATTGCGGTAAGACTCCTATCCGTCTCATCGACCATATCAAGTATAAGGGATAATTCCTCGATAGATATTCTTTATTAAGTTTAATCCGTAACAGATCAAGTAATAACAGAACAATGCAGATAGAAGTATTGAAGAGTAAGCTCCATTGTGTGACCGTAACTGAGGCTAACCTGAATTATATGGGTAGCATCACCATCGATGAGGACTTGATGGACGCTGCTAATCTGATAGCAGGCGAGAAGGTTCAGATTGTAGACAACAACAATGGTGAGCGCTTGGAGACCTATATTATCAAGGGTGAGCGTGGCAGCGGTTGTATCTGCCTGAACGGTGCTGCAGCCCGCAAGGTGCAGGTGGGCGATACCGTCATCATCATCGCTTATGCCCTGATGGACTTTGAGGAGGCTAAGACCTTCAAGCCAACCGTAGTATTCCCAAAAGAGGGAAACAGGGTTTAATATTCAATGGAAACAAAAGAAAGGGTGTGTCATGGACTTATGGCACACCCTTTCTTTTGTTATGGTGAGGACGAATCACATCGCTCTTGTTCACCACGTTGTCGCCATCCTTGGCGCTGATAGGGATAAATAAGGTGTAATTACTATATAATTTAAGGTGTAATTGCGATGGGTTAAGGATAGATCTCGATATGACTGCTGCCGGAGTTGCCATTCTTGATAATCCTTATCTGGGTGGTGATGCGCTCGCTCATCGTGTCGGTATGACTGATGACGCCCACCTTCTTGCCTTGCGAACTTTGCAGCATGGCGAGGGAGTCGATGACGGTGGCTAAGGTATCGGGGTCGAGGGTTCCGAAGCCTTCATCGATGAACAGGTTCTCGAAGGAGATGTTGCGGGAGGACAACGCCGACAGGCCCAAGGCTAGACCCAGACTCACGATGAAGGTTTCGCCACCTGATAGGGAGGTGGTGTCTCGGATATCGTCGGCACGGTCGTGGTCGATGACTCGGATGCCCAGCGAATGCTTTACCTGCTGCAGTTCGTAACGGCTGTTGAACTTTCTGATTTCCTGGTTGGCGTGCGCTATCAGGAAACTGAGCGTATAGCATTGGGCTATCTTGCGCAGCGTCTTTCCGTCTGCTCCGATGGCATCTGTGATGGCTGTCCAGTCGTCCTTTTCCTGTGTTACGAGTTGCAGAGCCTCAGCCTTGTCACCCAACTGCTTCACGGCTTCCTGATGGTTCTGCATCCTGGCTTTGGCAGCAATCAGTTCGTTGCGCTGGCTTCTCTCCTGATACTCCTGCTGAATGGCTAAGAGAACATCACGGGTTTGGGCAGGCTGATGTTCCAAGTGCTGCTGATGCGCCTTTTCTGCACTTTGGTAAAGGGCGGTAGTTGAAGCCACGGCTTTCTCCTTTTCGTCCTTTTCCCGTCGGATGGCATTCCAGTCTTCGGCAGAGTGAAGCATCTCCCGGATGGTATTTCGGTTGATAAGGCTTGGTTCGATACTTCTTTCCTCGATGCCTTCCTCCTCGGAGTCTTTTCCTTCGATGCTCTTTTCTTCAAACTGCTTGTTATATTCCTCAATCCAAAGGTCGAGTTCCTTTTCCTTCGCTTGCAGATTCTCTTTCATCGTTTTGTTCTGAGACAGCATGGTTTGATGCGAACCTTTACTGTTGGCGAGTTCAGCCTTCAGTTTGTTGATATTCTCGTTCTGGTTATCTGCTGCTTTCGTTGCCTCATCCTTTGCTGCTGTCAGTCTTTGTTCAGCCGCATCTGGTTCTTCTCCATTCAGAATCTGCTTATATTTCTCCTGCCATTCCTCCATTTCCTTCTTGGCGCTATTCCATGTCTGAAGGGCTTTCTCGTAAGCCTCCTCCTTGCTCTTCTGCTGCGAGATGAGGTTGGTGGTAAGTGCTTTCTGCTCAGCCAGTTTTGTGGCGCAGATTGAAGTGTTTTCTTGGGCTTTGTTCTGTATAGTTGAAGCCTTGCTTTCATACGCAGCTTCATCCTTTACAGCCTTATCCTTGAGTTGGGTCAGCCGTTCTATCTCTTTCTGAATCTTGTTAAAGAGGCTCAGTTTGCTGCTCGCATCTTTCGCCTTGTTTTCATAGATAGGCAAGAGCGATTTCAGTTCTGCCTCTGCCTTCGGAATCTTTGGATACTGGGCGATGAGCGCCTTCCAATCCTCTTCGTAAGTTGCTATTTCTTCCGAGAGCTTTTCCTGTTGTTTCTGGAGCGTCTGTACTTCGCCGTCGTTCTGTTTTCTCTCGCCGGAAAGATCCTTCTCCTCTTTCTGCTGCAGTTTCAGCAGATCCTCCTTGGCTTTCAGAAGTTGAGAGAGTTCTGTAGTGGCTTCCTCAAACTGTTTGTTGTCGGTATGATAAGGATGGGTCGTGCTGCCGCAAAGCGGACAAGGTTTGCCTTCGGTCAGGTTGGCACGATGAATCTCCCATTTCTCACTCACCATGAGGGTATAGGCATTTCTCAGCGTCAGGGTCTCTTGGGTCAGAGCCTCGATGGTCAACTTGCCCAGGGCTTCATCTATCTCTGCGTTTCTCTTGCCCAAGACCTGGATTCGCTCCTCATTCTTCTGCTTTTCTGTTGTTGCAGTATCGAGATGAGCTACAACCTTGATGGCTTGCTGGACATCCTGCAGTTTCTTTTCGGCTGCCGATTTATGGCTCTGCAGTTTCTCTATATTCTGTCCGGCAGTCTTGTTTCTTTCCGTCTCCCAAGCCTGTTCTGCGGCTTGCGTCGCTTCGTGCAGAACCTGTTTCTGCTTGGCAATCTCTTCCTGTGTCGCTTTGAGAGCAAGGTTCGCTTTCTCCGTTTCAGCTTCCCATTTTTGGATGTTTCGGGCGTTTTCCTCCACATCTCTTTGGGCAGTAAGATTCTCTTTCTGCGCCAACTCCAATGCCTCTTTCTTTTCTTTCAGATTCGGCATTGCCGCTTCCATTTTGGTTTTCAGCGCCCTTGCTTCAGCGATGACCGGCATCGCCTTTTCCAGCTGTTCCTGTGCCTTGCCGACTGCTTCCTTCAGACTGGCGAGAATTTTCTCGCTTTCGCTGATGGCAGACTCTTGACTTTTGATGTTTCCTTCCGCTTTCAGGATGTTTTCTTCCTGCTCGTGGATGCTTTGCGTCTGTCGCTCTACTTCCTGCAGCTGGTTGACGGCAGGCTGTACTTCATCGTGCAACTGCAGACGGAGAATCTGGGCTTGCATCGCTTTAATGGCATCTGCTGCTTGCTCCATATCTGTTTGGCAGATAGCGATTTGCTTGATTTGCTTATCGTTTTCCTCAAACCATTGCAGGTCTTTCGAGATGGCTTGCAACTGGCAGTCGAGTTCCTTCTCAGCCTTTTCCAACCGGTCGATTTCCTCCTTCAGTTGGGCGAGTTCTTCATCGTTCAGCAGGTTCTGTTTAACGGCTTCCACCGATGCTGCCATCTGGTTGTAGGCATCCGTCGCCTGGTCTTTCGCCTTCTTGATTTCAGTAGCGATGTTCGTATAAGTTTCCTCGCATCCGATGAGCTTTTCCAGGAGTTCGTACCGCTCGTTTTCCTTTGCCGTCAGGAAGTTGGCAAACGAGCCTTGGGCGATGAGTACGGTACGGAGAAACTGGTCGTAGTCGAGTCCGATGATGTTCGGCAGCTCGTTCCAGTCGGCAGCTTCCTCTGTTATCTCTTCTCCGTTTCTCGTGATTTTATAGAGCGCAGTCTTGGCGTTCTCGTAGCGCACTCTCTGGAATCTGACGTGCCATTCTGCGCGGTAGATGCTGCCGTTGTTGGCAAGGAAGGTGAGTTTGCTGTAGCCCTCTTTCTTGCCACGTGTCAGGATGTTTCGGCTGTCGGTAGGTGCCAGACGGTTACTTTCGCTGGCATCGGCAGCTCCGAAAATCTCGATATTCTGGTTCTTGTCGCCTTTCTTCCTGGGATAGCGAGGGGCGCGGTTGTAGAGAGCCAGACAGATAGCATCGAGTAGGGTAGACTTGCCACTTCCCGTCGGACCTACGATGCTGAAGATGGTACTCTCGCCTAAGGCACCATCTTCAAAGTTGATGACCTCGCCTCCCTGTTTGTCAAGCGAAGCGAGGTTGAGTATTTCGAGTTGTAGGAATTTCATAATGATGATGTCGTTAATAAATCGGATAACATTTTCTCCTGTCTTTCGTTCATCGGAGCGTTGTGTCTGATGGCGAAGGCTTCTTTCAGCGTGTCGAGCGGAGGACGGTTGATGATGTCTTCTATGCTGGTGATGTGCTGGGAACCCTGGATGGTGGAGAGGTCCAGTTGCGGGATGATGCGCTGGATTTTGCAGAGCACGGCATCCTTTTCGTTGACGAGTTTCTCCAGTTCCTTGATGTCATCGCTGGTCAGTTTCTCCTGTTTCACCTTCAGCATCACGTAGTCGAAATGGTCGCTCAGTTCGCCGTCGGTTCTCTCCGAGAGTTCAGAATTGATGACCTTCTGCCATTTCTTGAAGGTCAGTTCTTCCTCATTTTCGGGCAGGATGCGGAGGGCGTGCTGAGGCTTGTATTCCAGGAAATCTACTTTCCATTCCTTGCTCTTGCCGGTTTCCTTTCCTTCCTCCTCTTCTCCGTGTTTTATGGTGATGAGGTCGATGCCGTGGGTGTAGTCTTTCTCGGCAAACGACATCGGGAGGATACTTCCCGTATATCTTGCCCAGTCGGTATTCCAGATATGTTGCCGTTTGTGGATGTGTCCGCAAGTCATATAGTCGGGATGTTCGTTCCATCCTTCCAGGTCCACTTCCTCCTGTCCGCCGATGATGATTTTCTCGCTCGCATCCTTTTTGGCGATGTCCGAACCCTTGGCGTACATGTGTGCCATCATGATGCACTTCCTGCCCGGGTATTTCTTTCGAGCCTCAGCCGTCAGTTCTCTCAGAAAGTCGTTGACTCCCTGCGAGTAGCTGGCGTTCTGCACCACATCGCTTCTAAGGAAAGGTACGGCGAGGATGATAACTTCTTCTCCTGCCTCGTTGGTTACGGGGATGATGAGGTCATCGAAGGAATAGATCCAATGTCCGCCGGTTTTATTATCGTCCTCGCTTTCTCCCTGCTTCCAGATTTTCCTTACGTTTCCTCTTATTTCCACATGGTATCGGGTGAGCAGCGGACGGGGAGCCTCCAGTCGGCTGGCGGAATCGTGGTTGCCGGCGGTAATGATGACCTGCATGTTCGGGCACAGTTGGGTAGCATCGGCAAGAAACTCGTAATAAACGGTCTGTGCCGCTGCCGATGGATTTCCGTTATCAAAGATGTCTCCTGCGATGAGGAGAGCATCGGGCTTTTGTTCAGCGATTTGTTCCAGGAGCCATTTTAGGAAATGCTTGTGTTCCGGCAGACGGTCGTTGCCGTGAAACAGGTTGCCCAGATGCCAGTCGCTGGTTGCTAATATCTTCATACTCATAAGAATGTCTAATCTTAGTCTTTTTCTTTGTCTTTGGTTTGCAATCCTTTAGCCTTTTGCTTGCAATCCTTTGGCCTTTGGCCTGCAATCTGACTACAAAGTTAACACAATTATTTGGGATACGCAAAGAAATAAGCTCAAAAAACGAAGAATTATGGCCGGAAAAGTAAAGATATTCAGGAAAAGTCTTGTTTTATATCTGATAAAGTTGTATCTTTGCAAGGTAGAAATCTTCGTTCACCGACGTTGAACCGACATTCAGCGACGTTGAACCGCCGTTCATCGACGCTGAACGGACATTCGGCGTCGGTGAACGGAGATTTCTCCTAGGATTAAATACTTTTCTTCCTAGGTTTGTGGTCTTTTCTTCTTAGGTATGATCATAAATACTGTAGGATGCAAAGACTGCTGCAATAAGGAGTGATAACCATCTTAATAAGAAAGAAAACTGATATGGCTAAGTACAAGTTGCAAGAGTTGAATGATTTGCGTGATGAAGGCAAGCGCAGAGTTTATCCCAAGATGGTGACCAACCGGACACTATCCCGAAAAGAGTTCGTCAAGATGATGCAGAACTACCATCGCGGTATTTCGGAAAGTACCACGGAGGCTGTATTGACCGATGTGGTTGATATGCTGACAGATATGCTCTCCATGGGGTACAATGTGAATCTGGAAGGTTTCGGCACCTTCTCCCTCTCCCTCGCTTTCGAGGATGAGAAGCCTAGGGAAATTCTGAATCCAGATGATAAGATGACGTATCGCAAGGTGGGAGTGAAGGACATCAACTTCAAGGCGTCTCCTGAGTTTATCAAGGATGTGAAGCGTGAAACCGACCGTGACCTGGAGCGTGATATGGGTGGTGTAAAGGTTATCCGTAAGCAGCTGTATTCCAGGGAAGAGCGCATCGCCCGTGCCCTGGAGGTGATAGAGAAGAACGGAGTCCTCACCCTAGGCGATTATGCCTCCATCAACAACCTGAGCCGTACTTCCGCCTCTATGGAACTGAAGGAGCTGACCTGTGATAAATCTTCGCCGATAGATTCACTAGGCCGCGGCAGCCATAAGGTTTGGGTGAAGAGAAAGGAATAAATGCAAATATCTCTCAGAATATTTGTTAGTTTCAATTCTTTTTCGTATTTTTGCGGTGTAATTTAAATGGTAGTGTTATGACAACAGTAACAAGGGAACATCTTGAAGATGAGGTACTCAAGTCGATTCAGAAGAAAGCGGAGTCGATTATGCCGAAAGATGCCAAGGTTATTCTTTTCGGGTCAAGGGCCAGAAGGGATGCCAAGGCAGATTCCGACTGGGACATCCTTGTGCTTCTGAATAAGGATAAGATAGACGAGCAGGATCATGATAATTATACCTATCCTCTTTGGGAATTGGGTTGGCAAATTAATCAGATGATTCATCCGATAGTGTATTCGATGAAGGATTGGAACAGCAAAAAAGGCAGTCCTTTTTATAATAACGTGGAAGAGGAAGGGGTGATGCTATGCTAGAGAGTCAACAACGTAGAGATCTTGTACGCTACAGGATAGAAAAAGCTTATAAGAGTTTTGAAGAGGCTAAAGGTGTGGCAAAATTGAAGTTTTGGAATTTGACGGGAAATCGTTTGTATTATACTGTATTCCATATGGCTTCTGCATTGTTACTTGACAAGGGCTTTACTGCAAAGACTCATGCCGGTGTAATACATTTAGTTGGAGAGAAATTTATTGCAACAGGTTTGTTGGATCGAACTTATGGAAAGTTGTTCTCTCGTCTTTATGAGCTTCGGCAGTCTGGTGATTATGATGATACCTTTGATGCTACAGAAGAAGAGGTCTTGCCGTATTTTGAGAAAGTAGAGAATTTTATCAAAGATATGGAAGCGTTGATTACTCATAAGTAAAACATGGGTAAATATTTAAAATGATAGTGTTATGACGACAGATAGTCGATATTTTGCGCAAAAAGCGATTGATGCCGCAGATGCATTGTGGGATGAGGGCTTGATAGATGAAGAAACTATTGAGCAATGGAAGCATGAGCATATGAGAACGCCTTATTCAGAAAAAATGCAACGATAGTATTAAAATAGATGTTTAATTTAAAGTCCAAATAATTATGGAGCAGATTACTATAGATTTTAAGAACGCTTTTGATTGTTCCAAGAAGGAAAAGTCGAAGGTTTGTCGCTCTGGCTATGTACGTGTGGTTCGTTTTATGGATGATAAGAAGCATACTAGACCACAAGTGTATGAGGGCGATTTGTTGGAGGTTTTGAATGGCAGCATATAATTTTGAAAGCAAGGGATTGGTAGATGCCATTCTGACGCCAATAGCAGTCTGTGAGGCTGTAGAAATGAATGAGAGTATTGTGGTGCCCAAGATATTTCGCTCTTCTAATTGCATGTGGGATACAGGGGCGACTAATACGCTTATATCTCAAAAGATAGTTGATGATTGGGGCTAAAGCCTTATGGTGTATGCTTGGTCTCAGATAATACAACAACAGAGAAACGTGAAACGTTTTTGGTTCATTTAGGCTTACCGACAGGAACAACAGCGTTAAACGTAGAAGCGATGTTAACGTTGAGCGAAGATTATGATGTTGTAATAGGAATGGACATTATTAGTTTATGTGATTTCTGCTTTACAAACAAAGATAACGCAAGTTGTTTCTCGTTACGCCATCCTTCGAACGAGAAAATTATTTTAAAATGATAAATATCTTTGGGATTTGCAAGAAAATTGAAAAGTTTCTTGCAAATCCCAATTCTTTTTCGTACTTTTGCAGTTGTCTTGCTGTGGATGGCTGGCGATGAGTCGCCGGCTAGGTAAAAATCCATGGCTTGGCCTATCATAATTAAGAAAGACGTGTACTACGTTTTCTTCTGACCTATTGAAACCTAGGAAATTTCAAATTGATATTCAGATGAAGACAGCGGTAGGCGCCTTCGCTTTATGTGTGTATGTACACAGGCATAGGTGTGCCCTTTCCATTCGTTTGGATAGGGTACATCCTGTGCTATTTATATATGCAAGTTTGGCGTAGGTTTCTGTTGCTTCTTACCCTTAATATCAAAGGTTTTCCTAGGACCTCAATAGGCAAGGGTAATGCGAGTGATAGATTCCCTACGCCATTTCTGTTTTGGTAGCAACTATACAAACTAACAAGAATGTTTCTGCTTAGGGGAATGGCGGAAGTGCTAATACCCCTAGGAGATACAACAGATGAGCACTAAGTTTTTCAATAATACTCCAGATAATTCCTTGTTCGAGAAGTTCAAGGGAATAGCCCACAACATGCTTGATTTTCATACCTTTCAGGCAGTAGTAGGATATTTCCGAAGTTCGGGCTATTTCAAACTTCGTGAGGAATTTGAACAGGTCAAAAAGATACAGATATTGGTAGGTATCAATATCGACAACCTATTCCGTAAGCAATCCAAACTCTTTTTCGGACAGATTGATGAACAAGCCGTCATCGATGCCTATTCTCACGATTTCGTTGAGGAGGTGAAGAATGCAGGCTATGATGAGCAGACGGAGAGAGGTATCCTCCAGTTTTGCCAGGATATCATCGACAAAAAACTGGAGATGCGTATCCATCGCAGCAAAAACCTCCATGCCAAATTCTATCTTCTTCTCCCGGAAAACCATAATCCAAACTCTGATGGCTGGGTTATCATGGGGTCCTCTAATCTATCCGATTCCGGTATGGGAACCATGCCCAGCAACCGATATGAGTTGAACGTGGCGATGAAAGATTATGATGATGTGGAATATTGCAAGCAGGAATTTGAGCAGCTTTGGGAGCAGGCCGTTCCTCTGAATCTGCAAGACATCGAGCAGATGAAGGCGAAGACTCATCTTGCCCAGTTGCCTACACCATACGAACTCTATATGAAGGTGCTGATAGATACTTTCGGTTCGCAGGTGGAGGATGACTTTACGATGGAAATGCCTGAGGGAGTGAAGGATATCCGCTATCAGCACGATGCCGTGATTCAGGGTTATCAGATGCTGATGCAGCACAATGGCTTCTTCCTTGCCGATGTGGTGGGTTTGGGTAAAACCATTGTTGCCACGATGATTGCCAAGCGATTTGTTGAAGCAAATGGAAGATACACCAATATCCTGGTGGTTTATCCGCCAGCCTTGGAAAAGAACTGGACTGATACTTTCAAGCTTTTCGATATCAAGCGCTACGCCCAGTTTGTGAGCAATGGTAGTCTGAATAAAATCATAGAGAGCGAAGGCAACTTCCGTGAGAAGGGAGAGTATGACCTGGTGATTGTTGATGAGGCGCATAACTTCCGTGGAGCCACCGCTGGCAGATACGATGATTTGCAGTTAATCTGCAAGACTCCTCGCATAAACGAAGGTTTGGTAAAAGGCCATCACAAGAAGGTGATGCTGCTTTCGGCTACTCCGCTCAATAATCGTCCAACCGATCTTCTGAATCTCTTGCTTCTCTTCCAGAATGCCCGCTATTCCACCATCGAAGGCATCCAGAATCTGCCTGTAACCTTCTCTCCATGGATAGAAGAATATGATAAGCTGATGCGTGAGCGTAAGTTAGACAAGTATAACGAAAGAAATGCAGAATTTGCCAAGCGTACCGATGACCTCTACGAGAAGATAAGAACGCAAGTGATTGATAAGGTGACGGTTAGAAGAACCCGAAACAATATCAAGAATGTGCCTGCCTACAAGAAAGACTTGGATGATCAGCACATCGTATTCCCGGATATTCTGCCTCCTAACGAATTGATGTATGAATTAAATGGCGGTTTGAACGATCTCTTCTATAGTACGATGGCGATTCTTACCGATACGCCTCATCCCGAAGATAATCCCACAGGCAAGGGCTTGCACTATGCCCGCTATCGTGCCGTGGAGTTCTTGCAGGGTGAGGCGCGCAAGAAGTATCCTACTGCCCTTCATATTTCCACCATGCTGACAGGTATCTATCGTGTTCACATGGTCAAGCGATTGGAGAGCAGTTTCTATGCCTTCCGCCGTTCGCTCCACACCTTCCTCCGCATTACCGAGGATATGATTAAGATGTTTGACCAGAATAAGGTGATTATCGCTCCCGATATCAACGTGAAGGATAAGCAAGCCAAGGGATGGGAGTTAGATCGCATCATAGAATATGCCGTAGAAAAAGGCTTGAAAGAGGAAGATACAGTCTTTAAAGACGAGGATTTCAGCGAACGGTTCCTGGAGATGCTGAAAGAAGATGCAGAGAATTTGAAGGAGCTTTGCAGAAAATGGGATGAGGTAAGCGAAGACCCAAAGCTGGAACTGTTTATCGATAAACTGAAACATGAATTCTTTGATAAGGAGATAAATCCTACAGGCAAACTGGTTATCTTCTCGGAGAGCGTAGATACCGTGAATTATCTGACGGAGCAGCTGCAGAATCGTCTGCATCGTCACGACATTCTGGATGTCTGTGCCAGCAATCGTACCAATCGGCAGGATATTCTCCGCAAGTGCTTTGATGCCAACTATGCTGGGCAATCGGATGAATTCAACATCGTGATTACTTCTGATGTGCTTGCCGAAGGTGTCAATCTGCATCGTGCCAACGTCATCATCAACTACGATTCGCCATGGAATGCTACCCGATTGATGCAGCGCATCGGTCGTGTAAACCGTATCGGTTCGGTGGCAGACAAGATATACAACTACATGTTCTATCCGTCGATGCAGGGCAACCAGGAGATTCATCTCTATAGCAACGCCCTCATCAAGTTGCAGGGCTTCCATTCAGCCTTTGGCGAGGATGCGCAGATTTACTCTAGAGAGGAAATTGTGAAGGAGTTCCAGATGTTCAATCCTGATATTCAGGATGCTGTGGATAGAAACCTGAAGTTCCTGGAAGAAGCCCGTGAGCTTTATCGCACCCATCGCAAGCTCTACAATCATATCAAGGCTTTTCCGATGAAGAGCCGAACGGTAAGGGAAATCGGAAAACATTCTCATTCCACCATCGTCTATCTTTCTTCGCCTCAGAAGGTGGAGTATTATTGGGTTAAGGCTGACGGCAAGGCTTTGTCTATCCCATTCTTGGATGCGATGGACATCATGAAGGCTGAGATGGAGGAGAAGCCGGGTGACTTTGCGAAGGTGATGGATTTCCATTACGACCAGGTAAAACTGGCATTGGAATCCTACCAGAAGGTGGTGAGAAAAGTGGTGGATGCCGAAAGCATGGAGAACAGAAAGAAAGATAAATCGACCAATGCCGTGCTGAGCATTCTCCGTACTATGAACCGAGCCTTGAATGCTGTGGATGCGGAGAAGACTGTGGCGCAAATCAAGAAGCTGGAGCAGATAGTGGAACTGGGCGTCTTCATCGGTCTCAATTCAAGCATCAACAGTTTCAATCGCCAGGTAAAGAAGCAGAAACCATCCAGCGAAGAACTCATAGCGCAAATCATAGACAAGATAGACGAACTTTATGATCGCTACAACATTCCGCTGGATACCGATGATGAAAGAAACGAGGAAATCTTGGAACCGCAGATTGTGGTATCTGAGTCATTCATCTAAGTCTCTCTATATAATTACGGTGTAAGAACAGAAAAAATAAAGATAGTTATGGCAACATATAATAAAGAAACATTTAAGCGACTCTTTCAGTCGAAGTTCAATCTTTCAAAGTGGCAAATGTTGCTGCAGGATTACTTTCATGCCGACAAGGTGCGTGTGAGTCCTGAGGTTTTGGACGAGGATGCCGAAGACCGCAAGGGATATTTCCTGGGCAGCATGACAACGCAAGATAATTATGAGTTAGGATTCTTCTATTATGAAATGGAGGATGGTTCGGTGCTGCGCCGAAAGGTGGGGCTTCGCAATCTGATTCGACCTTATCTGGGCTATGGCTTTGATGCTGCCTTGGCAGTATTTAATGATGGAACCAACTGGCGTCTGTCTTTGATTTGCGACTTGAAGGAAGATGCTACCAGCACCAAGCGGTTCACCTATGTGTTTGGTGATGAGAAGGCTTATTATAAGACTCCGATACTTCGTTTTGAAAGCTTACGGACAAAAGCCAATGAGTTTCTTGAAATCAAGAAAGCCTTCTCTGTAGAGGCTCTTTCTGATGATTTCTTTGATGAATACCGTAAACAGTATGCTGAATTCGTGAAATTCCTTACGGGTAAGGAATACGTAAAGAAGGGAAACAAATGGGTGGAACAGGAAACAGGAGAGCCTGATGCCCAGTATTTTATATCCTTTAAGAAGGATGATAAACTGGTGCGCGATTATATCAAGAAGATGATGGGTCGCATCGTGTTCCTTTATTTCCTGCAGAGTAAGGGATGGCTTGCTGGCAATCTGCATTATATGCACGATTTATTCTATGATGCCTCTGAAGAAGTAAAGGGAGATTTCCTGGATAAGGTGCTTGAACCGATGTTCTTTGGCTTGCTCAATACCAGGCCAGAGGACCGGAGTAGTGCGCCTTTGGTTAATGGAGTAGGGGTGAAGTATATTCCGAATGCCGATGAAATTCCTTATCTTAATGGTGGACTTTTCCAGCAGGAGAAGATAGATGAAGTAGAATCAGTTTTCCCTGCCGGAATGTTCCAGTCGCTCTTCGATTTCTTTGATAGTTACAACTTTACGATTGATGAGAACGATCCGAATGATGCCGAAGTGGGTGTTGACCCTGAGATGCTTGGCAAGATTTTCGAGAATCTTTTGGAGGATAACAAGGACAAGGGAGCCTTCTATACCCCAAAGGAAATCGTTCGTTACATGTGTCAGGAGTCGTTGACGGCGTATCTGCAAACTGGCATAGATGATGCAGAGGTTAAGGAACATATTGCTAACTTTGTGAAAACCAATGATGTGGAGGAGCTGGGTGGAGCTTCTTCAGAACTTGCCATGTCTATCGACCAGAAGTTGATAGACGTGAAGATTTGCGACCCTGCCATCGGTTCGGGAGCTTTCCCTATGGGCTTACTCCGTGAACTTTATTCATGCCGCAAGTCTATCGAAATCTTCGAGGAGGATAATGCTGCCGACATCAAGCGCCACATCATTCAGAACAACATTTATGGTGTTGATATTGAGAAGGGAGCGGTAGATATCGCCCGTCTCCGTTTCTGGCTTGCTCTTATCATAGATGAAAAGGAGCCGATGCCTTTGCCTAATCTCGACTTTAAGATTATGCAGGGCAACTCGTTGCTGGAGAGTTACAAAGGGGTGGACTTGGATGTTACTTCCAAGAAGTTGAAGACAGGTAAAGATGCCAAGAAAACTCGTGGCGTTCTCTCGTTGGGTTTTGAGGAAACAGATGTACAGAAAATCATTCAGGATTTGGTAAAATCATATTTTAGTATCACCGACCATACCTTGCGTGCTCAGCGTCGCCAGCAGATAGATAAGTATGTGAAGGATTACATCAAGGTTTGTGCCGAGGGAAACCATGAGGTGCAGGATGCCGTAGATGAATTGGAGATTCCAAATGACCAGTTCTTCCTTTGGCATACATATTTTGCGGATGTATTCGAGCAGGGTGGATTTGATATTGTGATTGGTAATCCGCCGTATATTAGTGCGCCTGCACAAGTAGCGAATGAAGGACTTGCATTACAGAGAGATCGAATTGTTCAATGTGGCTATTACGAAACGCTTTATCAAAAATGGGATTTATATGTGCCTTTTATGGAGCGTGGCTTAAAGATGTTGAATAAAGGAGGCTCTTTTTCTATGATAGTTCCTTTCCCGTTGTCTAACCAATTGTATGGCAAGAAGTTTAGAAAATGGGTTTGGGATAATTATCGTGTTTCTGAGATAGTTGATTTAAATGGAACGAAAATCTTTGATAATGCAACCATATCAAATTTGATACTATTTGCCCAGAATAGTATTTCAAATGGAAAAGTTATTATATCAAACATAAATGAGGAAAAAGAAATCTTTCATGTTTTTGAACAAGAGTATTGCAATTTGATTCAAGATGAGAGTAAGTTGGTATGGAATTTTACTAAAGATGAGCGAAGCAAGAATCGGTATTCTTCAATGTTGACTTTAGGAGATTACTGCTATATAAGTGTTGGAATGGTCTTGAATGCTGATGAAAAAACGGCTAAGGGTGAATTTGCTAAGGAGGATTTGATTAGTAATATTAAAGATAGTCTTCATCCTAGAGAATATGTAGAATCAAAAGATATCGGTCGTTATATTATTAAAAATGAGCGATATTTAGAATATGATACTGAACGTTGTCCAAATAAATTAAGGCGTCCTACTTTTCGTGAGCTATATAATTGCGACAAATTGGTGATTAATCGTCTTGGTTCATTACAGGTAATGATAGATGATACTGTCCATTATTTGCAGAGTGATTCTAGTTTTATGGCCATTTTATGGAGAAGTTTGTGCTCTGTAGAAAATAAGAGTATTAAAGCCAGTATTAAAAGATATTCTCATCATACTCGCGAAGAGATGGAGACGTATTCTGATAATGTTTGTTTGGAGTATTTGCTTTCTATTTTGAATTCAAAATATGCGATAGTCTTATTGGCAAATCAGCGTGGAGATGATTATCATATATATCCTGAACATCTGAGAAATATGCCAATAGCTCCTGCGTCAATAGAGCAGCAAGAAGTATTAAGAGCGTTAGTAAAGGAAATCGTTCAAAAGAAAAAAGATGGTCTGGATACTTCCGTCTTGGAGAATCAAATCGATTTCTTCGTCTATCACCTCTATGGCTTGACCTATGATGAAGTCTTGATTGTTGACCCAGAGACTCCAATCTCTCGTGAGGAGTATGAGGCATATAAAAAGGAATAAGACATAATTTTGTAAGCGGGTTTAGTTTATATATAATTGAACTTCTGTTACAAGTATGGATAAACAACTTCGGGCTGCTTCCATTATGGAGGCAGCCCGAAATGTTTTTTGTATATTTCGATAGTATCTACAATTCTAACATATCGAAGTACATAGCTCTAGTATGGTTGGTTTGTAAAAACAGAACTGAGGGGGATTGCAAATCCCCAGTTTAAATAGGTCGAACCTTTTTTAACGCCGGATTGCAAATCCGTCGGAACGCCTAACGGAATACTTTCTGTTGATTTACAGGGTGTTAAGTTTAGTGATCACCTGCAAAAAATCGGGGGTGTAATTTAAACTGTGTCAAGGCTTGTTCTTAACTTTT
>ULTF01009404.1_pt1 | contig 21614 bp, 20 predicted proteins | sample 1957371 | NCBI WGS metagenome assembly ULTF01 (sample SAMEA4835727, study PRJEB28245) | human gut metagenome | biome: gut microbiome; material: fecal sample | place: Denmark | collected 2008
TATCGTGGATTAATGAGACACTTATTGCACTGAAATCGTCCGGAAACTGTTCCCTAAAGGTATACACGGATGCCACAGCCGAAAAACGCCGGATCTCATCCGAGATGCGTAACATCTTACGCTTCCTGGGATTGAAGCCACAGGATGTGAACCTGACGGGCGGTGAGGACGATGAGGAGCTATAGCCCATATATTGACCCTTATCTGCGTAAGATCAAAAACAATGAGGTTCTGCATTGCCAGGAACAGGAGCTTATGATCGACAATCTTGTAATCCCTGTGCTGGAACGTGAAGATGTCATTATCGATAACGAAAAAATAGAAAAAGGATTATCCCTGCAGAAGTACTTCCCATATCGTCTGATCGAATGGGAGGTTTTTTTGTTTGCCCTGATCGTCGGAGTGTATTTTACAGACGGCGATATCGTTTTCAATGAAATCCGCGTAATGGTAGGACGCGGAAGCGGGAAGAATGGTTTTATTTCCTTCCTGTGCTTTTACTTCCTATCGCCGTATCACGGGATACGCGGTTATAACATTGACTTGATGGCAAATGCCGAGGACCAGGCGAAAACGTCATTCAAAGATGTTTACGAGGTGATCACAGATCCGGTGGAAGCAAAGTATAAAAGCGTCCTGAAGAAGAACTATCATGCAACCAGGGAACTGATTACAGGAAAGGATACAAAGTCAGAACTGCGTTACAACACTTCTTCGAAGCGTGGCAAGGACAGCAAACGTACTGGCTGTATCATTTTCGATGAGAAACACGAGTACACGGATGTGCAGAACATGAACACGCTGAAATCCGGACTTGGAAAAGTCTGGCACGGCCGTATCATCACGATCACAACGGATGGGCACATCAGGGGAGCGGTACTGGATCAGGAGAAGGAACAGAACAGGGCAATCCTGAAAGAATATAATCCACTGAACCGTACACTGGTATTCTGGTGCCGTATCGAGAAAGAAGAGGAATGGAATCAGATTGATAAGCTGGTCAAGGCAATCCCGAGTCTGAATGATTTCCCAAGCCTTCGGACTACGATACAGAAGGAAATCATTGATATGCCGTACAACATGGATTACTATCCGGAGTATATGGCAAAGCGGTGCAACTATCCGATCGGCAATAAAGAGGTGGAAGTTGCCACTTGGGAAGACATCAAGGCAGCCACAAGCCAGGAAATACCTGACCTGACAGGAAGGAACTGTGTCGGAGGCGTGGATTATGCAAAGACGAACGACTTTGTGGTCTGCGGTCTGACATTCCACGTAAAGGGCAAGGTGTATTACATCCAGCATACCTTTATCTGCCGAAGCTCCCGTGATCTTCCAGGCATTAAGGCACCGCTTCAGGAGTGGTGTGAAAAAGGAGACGCAGAGATGGTGGATGATGTGGAGATTCCGCCGCATCGGGTGACCGGATGGTTTGAGAAAATGGGACAGACGTATAACATCCTGAAGATTGCGATCGATAACTTCCGTTACTCACTGCTCAACTCCGAGTTTAAGAAGATTGGGTTTGATGCGTTTGAACGGAAGAATATCCTGCTGGTACGGCCGAGCCATATCATGCAGGCAGCACCGATCATCAATTCTTTGTTTATCAACCATAACATCGTGTTTGGAGATACGCCGATCATGCGGTGGTATACCAACAACACGAAAAAGCAGATGGACAGCAACGGCAATATCACGTATGGAAAGATTGAGCCGAATTACCGGAAGACGGATGGTTTTATGGCATTTGTCAACACGATCGTGATCTTGGATGAAATACCGGAAGAAATGGACTATAAAGAGATTGACTTTGGCGTATACACCTATTGAGAGGAGGTGAAAAAATGGGGTTCTGGAGCTGGCTGAAAGGTAAAACGCTTGGAGGAAAAAGCGTTGAAGTTTCTACGGAAACGCTTCAGAAATACGTGGATCAGGAGAAGATGGCGAAGCTTGTCATGGAAGAGTTTACAATCCATGCGGCAATCAATCTGATCGCAAACTGTATTTCGAAGTGTGAATTCAAAACCTATTCCGGAGGAAAAGAAAACAGTGGGGAAGAATATTATGCATGGAATTTTGAACCGAATCTGAACCAGAATGCAAGTCAGTTCCTGCAGGAGCTGGTGGCGAAGCTGTTATATAACAACGAATGTCTGGTGATAGAGTCCAAGGGGCAGCTTATGATTGCAGAAGGGTTTGTGAAAGAAGAATATGCATTAAAAGAAACTGTATTCAGCCATGTGTACCGGAAAGGACTGACGTTCGATAGGACATTCCGAATGTCCGAAGTGCTGTATTTCCGCCTGAGCAACAAAAATATCCGAAGCCTTCTGTCAAATCTGTGTGCGGGATATGATGAACTGTTGAATGAAGCGGTGGATAAATACGAAAAAGCAGGCGGAGAGAAAGGAACATTGAAGATCGATGCGATCGCAAGCGGTAAAAAGTATGGAGAACGGAGCTTTGAAGAAGTCTTTGAAGACCTGATGAACAACCGTTTTAAGACATTTTTCAACAGCAGGAGTGCAGTTCTTCCGTTGTTTGATGGGTTTAATTATACAAAACAGGCAGCAGAACAGAGTAAAAAATCTACTTCGGAGGTTAAGGATATCACAGATATTCTTGATGAGATTGTAGAAACGGTAGCACGGGCGTTTTCCATACCGGTGTCCCTGCTGAAAGGCGATGTGTCGGATGTGGAGAAGATCACAAGGAACTTTCTTACGTTCTGTATCGATCCGCTGTGCGAGATGATACAGAAAGAGATCAACCGGAAACGGTACGGCAGGAAGGAGATCCAAAAAGGGAACTATCTGAAGATTGACACTACGGCCGTTATGCATATTGATGTCTTTGACATTGCCGAGAAGATTGACAAACTGATCGCAAGCGGTATGTACTGCGTTGATGAACTGCGTCAGAAACTTGGTGATGCAGAACTGGGAACGGAGGAAAGCCAGATGCACTTTATTACGAAAAATTATACGGAATTATCTGGAATTTCAGATGTGAAAGGGGGTGACACAGGGTGAGAAAGAAGACAAAGTACCGTTTTGAACAGATGGCGGGGCAGGGAGTGGTCAAGCTCTATATTTACGATGATGTGACGGCTTATGGAAATTTCAACTGGGAAACCTGGGAATATGATGACAGCGAAACCAGTGCCAATTATTTCCGGGAGCAGCTGGCGGCGATTCCGGAAACGTCTACGATTGAGCTTCATGTCAACAGCAATGGCGGAAGTGTGAAAGAAGGGATTGCGATCTACAATCTGCTGAAACAGCACAACGCAGAAAAGGTCTGCTATGTAGATGGCTTTGCATATTCAATCGCAAGCGTTATCTGCATGGCATGCGACAAGATCGTTATGGGGCTTGGCACATCGATGCTGATCCACAATATGGCGATGTCCGTATACGGCGATGCACAGACGCTGCGGAAATGTGCAGATGATCTGGACGTTCTGATGGAATCAAACCGCAAGATCTACATGGAACGAGCCAAGAACCTGACAGAAGAACAGCTGACCGAGATGATGGACAATGAAACATTCCTGACACCGCAGCAGTGCCTGGAATATGGTTTCTGTGATGAGATCGCAGAGTATCAGGCAGACCAGAATAAATTAAACCAGCAGGCAGCAGAAGAAATCCGGCACCTGCGGCAGGAACTGTCGGCGATGAAAAGCTTCCGTGAGGAGATGAAACAGTTTTCGCCGGCGAAAAAGAAAGAGCCATTTCCGGGAAATCCAGAAGGAACACCGGGAACAGAACAGGGCAAAGAACAGAAAGTACTCAAAATGCTGAGTGCTTTTTTTGATGCATTTAACAAGGAGGAATAGGATGAAAAACAAAGATCTGTTGAAAGAAGAAAACAAAGAACTGATGCAGGCACTTTCCCAGGCATTAAAGGAAGATGATGATGATGCGATGGCAGAAGCCTTTGCGGCGTTTGCGGAAGGTGTGCAGGAACGAATCATGGAAGAATACAAAGACCTGCGTCAGAGCAAAGATGCTACGATCCTTGCATCCCGCGGCATCCGACAGCTGACAGGGGAAGAGAAAACATTTTACCAGGCATGGATTGATGCGGCAAAATCTGCAAATCCAAAGCAAGCATTGATCGACATTAACAAAGCAATGCCGGAAACGATCATTGATGAAGTGATCGATGATATGCGTGAATCCCATGAACTGCTGTCAGAGATTGACTTTATCAACTGCCAGGGAGCAGTGAAGATGATCATCAATGCAGACAATATCGACCTCGCAACCTGGGGAGCGTTAAATTCTGCAATCAGCACAGAACTTGCAGGAAAGATTGACCTGCTGAACATGACACTGGCAAAGCTGACCGCATTTATCCCGGTGCCGAAAGATATGTTCGTCCGTGGACTTGGACCGGAGTGGCTGGATAATTATGTGAGAATCATTCTTTCAGAAGCATCTTCAGCTGGTCTGGAAAAAGGCATCCTGAAAGGGACAGGAAAAGACCAGCCGATCGGCATGTGCAAAAACCTGGACGGTGCAGTGACGCAGGGTGTGTACGCAGATAAAGCAAAAGTGTCATTGAAAACGCTGGAACCGAAAGAATATTGTGCAGCGGTAGCACCGCTGGCAAAGAAGCCGGACAGCGTTGGCGGTTACCGTACCGTTCCGGAAGTCATGCTGGTGGTCAATCCGGTAGATTACATCCAGCGTGTGGTTCCGTCTTCTACAGTACGTGCCACAGACGGAACCTATAAGAACAACATCTTCCCATATCCGACCAAAGTAGTACAGTCTGCCGCACTGGATGAAGGGGAAGCCATTATGGGTATTGCCAAAAAGTATTTTATGGGTGTTGCGGCAGGGGATTCCGGCATGATCGAGTATTCTGACGAATACCAGTTCCTGGAAGATAACCGTGTATACATCACAAAACTTTACGGAATGGGCCGTCCGAAAGATAACAATGCATTCCAGTATCTGGATGTATCAAACCTGCAGCCGGCACCGATGAAAGTGGAGATCACAAACACGGTGGACAATCCGGTGAACACAAAGGCGAAAGCGTAATTTATGAAGGTCGAGAAAATGTTGCAGGATACCAGGAATTATCTTGATATCACGTATGAAGACAATGATACCGATGTAAAGCTCCTTGGCATTATCAGGCGTGGTGCAGACTATCTGGACAGGGTAGCCGGAACGCCGCAGGATTATGATACAGATTCTGCGGCAAAATCCCTGCTCCTGGATTACTGCAGGTATGCAAGGAATAATGCCCTGGAGCTGTTTGAACAGAATTTCAGAGCGGAATTGATCATGCTGAGAATCGGGGTGCAGACAGGTGAGTATGCAGAACGACAAGAGTGATTTCCAGACCTATAATGACGGCATCTGCCATTTTCATGAAATAGATGAAGATGGCAGACCAGAAAAAGAAGTGGAGCGACTCCGTTATCAGGAACGCACGGTCGGTGTCAGGCGGTATTATGAAGCAATGACGGCAAAAATGCAGATTGACCGCCTGATCCGTGTACCATTCCGGGAAGATATCACCACAGGACATTATGCCGTTATAGCAGGGCAGACGTATAAGATCCAGCAGGTGCAGACGATCGCAGATTGCAGACCGAAGTCTATGGATATATCCCTGCAGAAGATCCGGCAGAGAGGAAGATGATATGGAACAGTTTGAGTTACATGGTTTTGATGACCTTATGATGCAGCTTGACCGGCTTGGAAGGACGGATGAGGTCGCACCAAAAATGCTGGAAGAAGCGGTGCCGATCCTTCGGGAGGAAGTTGTCAGCCAGGCAGAAAAGCACAGAGATACCGGTGAGATGGCAGCATCCATTAAACCAACAAAAGTAACGAAAAGTGCAGATGGTTATCGTGTGGTTGTCCGGCCGACCGGGAAAGCATCCGGAAGAAATATCCGAAATATGGAAAAACTGGTTTACCTGGAATATGGTGTCCGGGGAAGACCGGCGACTCCGGTTCTGACAACCGCTGTGTTAAATGCAAGACCGGATGTGATTCGGAAGATGCAGGAAGTATTTACGAGGGAGATGAGCTTGTGAAGTCAGATGAGCTGTTAAAGAAAACCCTGGAGCAGACCGGACTTCCGGCAAAGTACCAGGAATACCGGGGAAGCAAAGAAGTGTACCTGGTGTACAACGAAGAAGATGAACGCAGCATCGCCCATGCAGATGACAGGCCGCAGGCGGTGTCAATCTGGTGGCAGGTTCATCTGTTCGCCCCGGAAGGTTATGATTTCCGGGGTATGAAGAGAAGACTGCGTGCCCTGCTTCTGGAAGCAGGTTTTGCAGTGCGTGACGCAGTGACATTATTTGAAAAAGAAACAGGAAGTATACACGTGATCTTATCGTGTAATATGACAGAAGACATGGAGGATGAAACATGGCAAAAATTGGATTAAAATATCTGGTAGCAGCAAAACTGAATGAAGACGGAACTACATACGCAAAAGGATTTGTAGTTGCGAAGGCGATCAAAGCGAATATCACTGCAAACAGCAATGATGTAAAGTTATATGCGGATGATGGAGTATCCGAATCCGATAAAAGCTTTAAGGATGGCAATATTTCCCTGAACGTGGATGACCTGACACAGAAAGTATATGCGGATCTGCTTGGCCATGAGTATAAAGCAGCAAACAGCGAGGGAAGCGAGCCGGAGACCGTTGTTGCATCGGCGGATGATATTGCACCGTATCATGGTGTCGGATTCTATGGACGCGTAAGACGGAACAATAAAGACTCGTTCCTTGCAAAATGGCTGAAAAAAACACAGTTTTCTGAGCCGAACGATGAAACAGATACCAAAGGAGAGACGGTGACGTTCCAGACACCGACCATTGAAGGAACGGTATTTCAGATGAGTGACGGAAGCTGGAAGGAACAGGCAGAGTTTACGGACGAAGCCAAAGCGGTAGAATGGCTGAACAAAAAAGCCGGAATCGGGGCATGACATGAGTGATATGAATCCAAAAGGGGAATTGCTGGTATTCGGGGGAGAAACAAGGTATCTTCTCCTGAATATCAATGCGATTGCGGAAATCCAGGATCATTATGATATGACACTGGATGAAGTAGTAGGAATGCTGACAGATAAGCGTGAGGCGGTAAAAGTACTGCGTACGGTAGTCACGATCCTGTTAAATGATGAGGCAGACCGGAAGAAAAGGGAAGGCTATGAACTGAAACATTATACGGAGCAGGAAGTCGGATGGCTGATCACACAGGAAGACATTTCGGAAATATTGCTTGCAGTATTCAGGGCATATGGGCTTTCACTTCCGGAGCCGGATGAATTCGAATCCCCAAACGTGACGAGCGGGCAGACAGGATAAATGTCGCCCGCCTTTTATATATTGGATGCAAGCAGCTGAATTTCTCCCAGCAGGAAGTATTTGATATGACGCTTCGCAAGTTCTTCCTGATCTACAACGAATATCTGGAAGCGAACGGTTTAAAGGAGCAGGAACTGACCGTGGACCAGGTTTTCTGAGTGAAAACCTGGCCGGTCTTTCCGATACCGCTTGACTTTTGTATATATGAAATCGTATAATCTATATAAAAGTAAGGCGATATCCGACACAGGAGAAAAGGAAGGGGAATGTAATATGGATCTTGATATTGGGAGACTGGTTCTGGCAGCAGCGATTATTTTTCTGCCAATGTACTTTTTTCAGAAGCTGGCAGACTGGAACACGGTAAATCAGAAGATTGACCATCCGGATATGGATGATCAGAAGTTAAAGCAGATCGGCATAGAAAACCGGCTGGTTGGCTTTGTGGTGGCAATGATCGTATCCGGGATAGCACTTTTGGTTTCTATGGGATTTATGTTTCTGCTGGTTATGGTCGCTTTGTATATTGTCCTGATCTTCCCGTTATTTAAGATCATGGGAAGAAAAAGAAGATAAGAATCAAATACATATTGTGTGAGTGAAAAGCATCCGAGGAAAATCGGGTGCTTTTTGCGTGGAGGAAACAAAATGGCAGACGGAAAAACATTTGACATTGGTGCAAGTATCAAGCTTGAAAACGATAAGGAGTTCCGTGATGCAGTGACGGGGATCAATAAGTCTATCCGGACACTGGACTCGGAACTAAAGCTTGTCAGTGCACAGTACGAGGGAAATGCAAACAGCATGGAAGCCCTGAGCAGAAAGCAGGAAGTGCTGAACCGGTTGCTGGATGAGCATAAGAAAAAATCAGAAGCGACAAAGACGGCACTGGAAAATGCGAAAGCTCAGAGGGAACGTCTCGGAGAGACGCTGGAAAAAACACTTCAACAGTTTGATCAGGAAAGGGAGAAGCTGGAGGAAGTAAAGAAGATTTACGGCGAGACATCAGATGAGGCAAAAAAGCAGGAACGTGTTGTGGCGGAGCTGGAAGCCGGGATCAGCAAAGGCAATGAACAATATGACAAAGCCGGAAACAAAGTCCAGGAATGGCAGACGAAACTGAACACGGCAGAAGCACAGGTGATCAAGGCGACTTCTGCGGTCAACAGGAATGCCGCATATCTTCAGGAAGCACAGGAAGCAACGGATCACTGTGCACAGAGTATTGACCGGTTTGGTAATGCCATGCAGCAGGCAGAAGAAGCAACGGACACTTTTGGTGATATGGTCCGGGCGAATTTTACGGTCAAGGTTGCGGAGACAATTCAGGATGTTCTTTCGGAAATCGGTTCCGGAGCATATGAGAGTGCCACGGAACTGAAAAAAGCAGAAAACCAGATCGAAGCCAGTACGAACCTTGCCGGAAAAGCTTTGCAGGATTACAAGGAGACACTGAAAGATGTCTATTCGAACAATTATGGTGACGGACTCGATGATATTGCAGAGACAATGCAGAAGATGGTGCAGAACATCGGGGAACTGAATAAAGCGGATCTTCAGAACGTGACAGAAAGTGCAATCACATTGCGTGATACATTCGACATGGATATGGACGAAAACATCCGTGGTGCTAAGAATCTGATGTATCAGTTCAACCTGACGGCAGTAGAAGCATTTGACATGATCGGCAAGGGAGCAAAAGAAGGCCTGAACTATACGGATGAGTTGGGGGACAATGTTTCGGAGTATGCCGGAAATTTTGCACAGGCAGGATATTCTGCATCGGAATACTTCCAGCTGCTGAAAAACGGCAGTTCGAACGGAGCTTACAACCTGGATAAAGTCAACGATGCGATCAACGAGGTTACGAATCGCCTGGCAGATGGCACGATAGAAGAAGCGTTGTCAAGCTTTGGTACAGAGACACAGAATGCTTTTATTGCATGGCAAAATGGAAGCGGAACGCAAAAACAGATCATTGATTCGATTGTGCAGGATATCCGGAACTGTACCAACGAGCAGGAAGCACTTACCATGGCGGCCACTGCATTTGGTACGATGGGAGAAGATTCAAACCTTAAGTTTGTTCAGTCTTTAACCAGTGTCGGAGATACCTTTGATACGGTCAAAGGGACGATGGAAAGCATCAAAAATGTGAAATATGATGACATTAACAGCCAGATTACGGAGCTTAGCCGGTCGATACAGATGCAGATCGGGGATCAGATCAAGAACCTGCTTCCGTATGCAAAGAGCGGTCTGAAAATGGTTTCTGAGAATCTGGTGCCGATTGAAAGCGGGATTGTAGGACTTGGCACAGCAATCGGTGTCTGGAAAGTATTGCAGAATGAAGCATTCCGTTCGGCGATACTTTCTGCAGCAACATATATCAGTTCACTGGAGGGAATGACCGTTGCGACAAAGATACAGACCGTTGCAAATACGGCATTAAATGCTGCGATGAATGCGAATCCAATGGTGCTTTTTGCTTCAGCAGCAGGCGTGGCAGCAGCTGCACTGGTTGCATTATGGGCAACGTCCGATGACATCAAGACGGAAAGTGAAGAACAGGCTGGAAAAGTAAAACAGCTTACACAGGAATATAAGGATCTGAAAAAAGCGAGTGATGAAAGCCGGGAAGCCTTTGAGGAGACAAAGAACAGTGCAGTAACAGAGAGTGAATCCCTGCAGGTCATGGCAGATAAAGTATATGCCCTGGCAGAAAGTGGGGATGCCGTTGGCAGCAGTAAGACGGAGATCCTGGCTTATATTGACCAGCTGAACGAAGCGATACCGGGACTGAATCTTGCATTTGATGAACAGACCGGAAAGCTGAACATACTGAAAGGTACGGTGGACAGCTATATTGATTCCATGAAGCAGAGTGCGATCAGCGATGCGTATGGGGAACAGATGAACGATGTTGCCGGGCGGATCGCACAGGCAAATCAGAACCTGACTTCTGCGATGACAGAAAAAGTGAAAGCGGAAGAACGGCTGAAACAGATCGAGGAAGAGAGAAATAAACTGCTGACAGATAACGAAGACCTGACCGGTACAGCCGGGGCAAGACTTGGCGAACTTAACACAGAAGAAGCACTCCTCCGTGAAAATATCCGTGAAAGCAATAAAAACATCGACCAGTATAACGGTTATATCAAAGATGCACAGGATGAGCAGGACCAGCTGGGAAAAGAGATGGAGCAGACAGCGAAATCTATGGGACTGTTGACCGATGAAACAGAAGCGAATACGAAAGCATCCAAGGAAAATGTTATAACGGCTCAGGAAGTCACAGCATCGACCAAAACCACAAAAGAAGCCCTGGATAATCTGAAAGAGAAGTTCAAAGAGACAAAAGAAGAGATCCGTGCAGGACTGGAAGAAAAGATCAACCTGTTTGATGTGTTTGACGGCGGTGATGACCTTTCAGTGGATACGATGGCAACAAATATGGAATCTCAGCTGGAAGGTATCCAGAAGTATAAAGAGAACCTGGAAAAGCTGAAAAGCGTTGTTGGTGATACGATCGCACCGGAATTTATGCAGTACATCGAAGATATGGGGCTGGAAGGTGCAAACCTGGTCAAAAATCTTGCCGATTCTATGGACAGTGAAGATGCAAAAGCAAAGCTGAAGAAAGCATCGGATGATTACATGTCCTATCTGGATGAATCCGAAGCGATTGCAAAGACCGGTGCGGCAAATAAAATGGCATTGAGTGCGGCACTTGGTGAGCTTGGTTCCACAAAGGCGGATTTTTCAGAGCTGAAAAAATCCGTAAAGGAAGCAGCAAATTCTACGGCAGCAGGATGGAGCGACCTGGCAGAAAGAACGAAGGAGTCTTTGAATGAGACGATTAAGACAGCCAGGGAATGCGGAATCCAGATTCCGGAAGGACTCGCAGATGGCATTAAATCAGGCACGGTATCTCCGGAGGAAGCGATAGCTCAGTTAAAAGGAGGCATCCAGGGGCAGTTTGAATATTTTTCAAAACTGGCAAAGCAGGCTGGCATTACAGTACCGGAAGGACTGAAAGAAGGTATTTCACAGGGCGGTGATGCGGCAGTACAGGCGATGCAGCAGTTATATGAAATGCTTGCCGGTACACAGCAGCAGGCAGAAAAAACATCACAGGAAGCCGGAAAGAAAAACACACAGGCGGTTGGAACCGGTGCACAGCAGGCATCCGGTGAAGTGAACCAGAAAGTGTCATCTGTTATGAGCCAGGCGACAACGACTGCGGGAAGTTACAGCGGATCGTTCCAGAACGTAGGCTATAATATGATGTCAGGTGTGGCAATCGGTATGAATTCCGGTTCCGGGCTGGTATATAACAAAGTGGAGCAGATCATGGATGAAGCCAGGAGGTGTGCCAACAAGAAAAATGATTCGCACAGCCCTTCAAGAGTGTGGCGTGATAAGGTTGGCCTGTATATGTCGCAGGGTGTTGCGGAAGGAATCAAAAAGGGAAAGCAAGATATAACAGATGCAGTCGAGGATATGGCAGACAGTGCCCTGACAACGGCACAGGAAACATTGGAGATTCATTCCCCATCGAAAAAATTCAGAAAAGCAGTAGGAAAAGAGATACCTGCAGGTGTGACACTGGGCATCAAAGATGGAACCGGGACGGCTAAAAAGAAAGCCAAAGAATTTGCCAGGGAAGTTTTTGAATCTGCCAGGGATCATTTAAACGATCTGCAGAAAAACAACGCCAATTCCATGAACACTACACTTGCGGATATTAACTGGTACTGGGACAAAATCCTGAAGAGGTCAAAAAAGAAAGGAAAAAAATACTATGCTGCCATGAAAAAGCTTGTAAAAGAAGAGAAAAAAGCATTAAAGCAGCAGCGTATTTCAGAAGGGTTAAGTGCACAGGAGTCAGCTCTGGATGCTTATAAAGTATACTATGGTGTATCATCAAAGGCAGAGATGCAGTACTGGGATGCTGCCAGAAAAAAATATGAAGAAGGTACAGACCAACGCTTAGAAGCAGATAAGAAATATTATGAAGCCAAAGCGGACTACACCGATAAGCTCAAGGAACTGGAAGATGATTACAAGGATAAGTGCAAGGAAACAAATGAAAAGCTGGAAGAAGACCTGAAGGAAATACAGGAGAAATATGATGAGACGCTTACGGAACGTAAAAAAGCGATCAAGGATGCATTTGGACTGTTTGATGAGTTTGTAAGTGAATCAGATGGACCGGATACGCTTCTTTTTAATCTTCAATCCCAGGTAAAAGGCTATCAGATGTGGGTGGATCAGCTGGCGGAGCTGGAAGGCAAGAGCATACTTGGAGATGATTTTCTGACAGAACTTAGGGAGATGGGACCGGATGCCACGGCAACCATCGTAGCTTTGAACCGTATGACGGAAGAGCAGCTGAAACAGGCACAAAAGGCATACGCAGAAAAGAACCGGATTGCAGAGGAACAGGCAGCACGTGAGACAGAAAGCCTGAAACAAGAAACAGAGAAAAAACTGGAGGCAGCACGTGAAACAGCCGCGAAAGAACTGGAAAAGTATAAGACGGACTATATGGAAGCCTGTAAAAAACTTTCTGCCGATATGGATGATAATTTGGAGAAACTGGCTTCAAAAGCATACAAAGGCGGCGTCAATGCAGTTGCCGGACTGATCAAAGGGATTACGGATGCAGTAGCGGCAAAAGACACAGATACCGAATTAACACGCCTGGAAGCTACCTTTGCGGAAAGTAGCAGCTCATCGCCGAAAACGGAAAAAAATACGAAGGCATCAACCACTGCAGTTTCAGCAGCTTTCGAAAAAGCAAAATCCGGCACAGCAAAAGCAGCAGAATATCTCGGAATTAAAAATACTGCGGAACAATTACAAAACCTTATCAAAGCTACAGCAAAGAATATGAATTTAAATACCTCTTCTGCATCCGTACATACATTACGGTCAAACAACGTTGCAAAAGCAAAATCCATAGACAGTGAGATACTGAAAAATACAGAACGGGCACTTGCTGAAATACAAAAAGAGGTAAAAAGCATAAAAAACATGGGGATCTATTTGGACGGTGACTTGCTGGCAGGCAGGCTTGCGGATCGAATCGGATCAGAACTTGCAAACATTGCATTCAATACAAGGTAGGAGGAGAACATGAAGATCAATGGGAAAACAGTAGCAGAGGAATATGATCTGGAACAGTGGAACGTTGAAATGAGTTATGGAGAGGTTACGAATGAAAGCAGCTGGGAACCTGGCTGTCCGGTGCCAATTCTGCTGGAAAGTGAATTTGGAATGAAAAAGATCAAATTGTCCATGCTTGCAAAAGGGAGCGGTCGTGGTCTGATCTGGGAAAAATGCGAAAAGATTATCGCAGAACTTGCAAAGCCTGCAGTCTTGGAACTGGAAGGCTTTAACCATAAATATAAAGTGGTTCTTACAAATGCCCAGCAGGTAGAGAGCAGCATCAAACGTTTCCATAAGGCAGTTCTGGAATTGATAGGCTATGAATTTGGTGAGCATAGAACCGTTACGATAAAACCGGGGCAGAACCTGTGGCTGGAAAATAATGGGACGGTCTATGCACCACTGAAGATCACAGTGAACCAGAACAGGCAGTATGAACCAAAGAATACCATTTATCTGTATTACATAGATAATGAGATCACGGGAACATCCAATTCTGTGCCGGTTGGAAGCTTTTTGTTTGAGGGAAAAACGGAACGCCTGATGTTTGATGCATCAAATGGGAAAACGGAGGAAAAGAAGGTGAACGAAGAAAAGACAACAGCTGGAGGACTGCAAAAGATAGAAATCTTTGATATTCCACGAATCAAACCGGGAGGTATGTATTTTGCATGCGAACAGTCAGGAGGAAGTGCAGATACAACAGTAACCATAGAGTATGAGGAACGTTATATCTAGGAAGGAGAGCCATGGATACAAAAACAATTATCAAAATTATTCCTGCTTCCAGAACAAAAGAATATTACATCACACAGCGAAAGGATTTCAAGATTGAAACGATACTGGACAGTGCAGATGCATCGGTAGCGTTTTCTGTTCCTGATCAGGTGTATCCCATCACATGTGAAAGTTATGTAGTAGTGGAGCATCAGGAGTATATTGTCAAGGAAATTTCACCGGTTAAAAATGGATATCGTAATGTGAAAGCAATCCTGAATCTGGAAGACCTGGAAGGAAAGCTGTTTTCGACATATGAAAAGAAAGCGACCGCAGAAGCACATTTAGAGGAAGCACTGAAAGATACCGGCTGGAAGCTCCGGTGTCAGTTGGATGATAATACCGAATTGACGATCGAAGATGAAAATACCACGGCAAAAGCGATCATTGATCAAGTGCGTGAGATTTTTGGAATCGAGGTCCGGTATGACACACAGAGTAAAGTACTGTATGCTGCCAGACAGATCGGGGACAATAAAGGAGTTGTATTCCTGAAAGGAGTCAATCTCCTGAAGACAGAGATTAAACGTGACACTTATAATTACTGCACAAGACTGTATCCGATCGGGAAAGATGGTCTGACTATCGAAAGTGTGAACAGCGGAAAGAAATACATTGATGCCGCAGGTGCAGAGAAAGTGGTCGCCCAGTACTGGGAAGATACTGCATATGAGACGGCAGAAGAGCTTCTTACTGCAGCGAGATATAAGCTGGCAGAAATGGCACAGACTGCAGTTACCGTGACGGTTAAAATCGTTGATCTTGCCGGTAAGAACAAAAATAAATATGCAATGTATGCGTTCGAGGTCGGAGATACAGCAAGTGTTGTGGATGTCAAAGAAAACGGAAAATATCGAGTAACAAAGAAAACGATATATCCGGATCAGCAGCATAAGAATACGGTACAGCTGTCAAACCGCAACAAAAGCTTTGCGGACTACGCAAAACAGCTGAAAGCGAAGTCCTACGAAACGGATAAGATCATCATAAAGTTCAACCGTAATCTGGAAAACGTCCAGGCAGAAATCAAAGATATGAAAGAAAACCCACAGAAGAATGTGGAAGGAAATGCAGGGACATCAACGAAGCTGCAGACAGGGAGAAAGATAGAAGGAATGCTTTTTGACGGAACAAAAGACATCAGTCATTATGCGACCTGTTATACTTCGGCATCAACAGCGGAAAAAACCGCCAGCCTGTCAGGCTTTGAGCTGGTTGCAGGTGCAAGAGTCTGTGTACGTTTCAATTATGGCAATACTGCAGTTAATCCAACGCTGAATGTAAACGGTACAGGTGCAAAAGCGATCTATTACAAAAACAAAAATATCCCAGCAGAACTGATTACATCGTATATCGTGTTAGAGGTGGTGTATACCGGATCTTACTGGTGCGTGATCGGTGTGATCGACAGAGCGACAGCGTTATCAACAACAGCAGTAACTCCATCAGCAACAGGAAGCTGGTACTATTCTTCAGCTATCAGTTCCATGGCGAATTATGATGAAATCCGTGTATGGTTGGAAATTGCCGATGGTGAAAAAGGCTGGATCACACTGACCAGAAAAGATGCGGCAGAGACAGTGCATACACTGTATCTTACAGCATCCTATAATGCACGCGTTCAGCTGAAATGGGATACAACAAACAATAAAGTGGGTATATATGTCCGCAATATTGGATCTGGATGGACAGCAAACAAGGTAAGCGTGAAACGAATCGAAGGGGTGAGATAATGTTAAAAGCAGTATTTTCAAGATTCGGTGAAGAGATTGAGCTGACAGATGAATTATGGCAGTATGATTTCGGCCAGAAGATTGAGGTCACCGGCATCGAATTGCCGGATGTCTGCGAAGTGCATTTCCAGTATGATAACCTGACCGAAACAAAAACAGTAACAGGTTATAAACAGGAAGATGCACTGATCATCGATATACCGAATGAAGCACTGACAAGCAGGGGAATCATCAAACTGTATATCTATCTGGTCAGTTCAGAAGAAGGCAAAACAGTAAATGTTGCGATCATGCATGTGAACAGACGAATGAAACCAGAAGGATTTGAAGTTCCGGAAGATATTGACCTGTTCCACCACACACTGCTGGCAGCAAATGAGTATATGCAGCAAACTAAGAGTGCGAAAAAGTCTGCTGAGACAGCAGCAAATCAGGCGGAGAATGCGAAGAAAGCTGCAGAGGCAGCGAAAGCGGCAGCAGATGCAGATAAGGAAGCGGCTGAGGCCGCCCAGGCAAAAGCAGAGGCTGCACAGAAAGCTGCGGAAAATGCAGAGACAGAAGCAAAGAAAGCCCAGACAGCCACGGAAACCGCAAAGACAGCAGTAGAAACCATGCAGAGCACGGTGGCAGGCTATGCTGATAATGCAAACGTTGCGAAAGAAGCGGCAGAAACTGCAAGGTCAGAAGCCGAAACCGCAAAGAACGATGCAGTACAGGCAAAAGAAGCCGCTGAGAGAGCCAAGATAGGAACAGCGGCGGATAGGGAAGTTACAGAAGCGGCATCAAAAGCGGCACAGGTGAGTGCAGTTTCAGCGGAAAAGTCGGCAGAAAGAGCTGAGACGGCAAAAGAAGAAATCCAGGAATCAGCGGATCAGATTCAGAAGAATGCAACAGAAATTGATTCGCTAAAGGACAATAAAATTACCAAACCAGCCGAAGCCCCAACTATTGGCAAAATTATTCGGGTAAAATCAGTCAACGAAGACGGCACATTCGTCTGCGAATGGGCTGACAGTGCAAGTGAATTGGATGTGCGGATTGATGGAAAGAGTATCGTACAGGATGGAGTTGCGGAGATTCCGAAAGCAGATACTAATACGCATAATTTGGGGTTAATACGTGTGAATGCGGGAAATGGGTTTGCTGTTTCCGCGGATGGAACTTTGAACATAATTGAATGTACGGATGATTCGCTGAAAAAACGTTATGCAAGAATTGTTAGTGGTAATGTTATTGACTACGCTGTAAAAGCCGCCATGTGCGATGGGAAAGGTACAGCATGGACAGCGGAGGAACAGGCGGCTGCTAGAGAGAGGATGGGGGCTTGGACGGGAGACTGGCAAATAATCATGGATGAGACTTTAGCAGAACTAACACAAGAAGTCTCGTTTGAAGTCCCAGATGATACAAAAGAAATGATTTGCTATTTTAAAAGCGGAGCAGCACCTAAGGATGCTCAGACATATTTACGTACAAGCAACAACGGCAGCAGTATCGCTGAAAGTTTCGCTTCATTTGGCGGATCATTATCTAATAATACGATTTCTATCGGTTGCCAAAAGATACAGTTCCTTAATTCACAATACGGCTTAATTGAATATAGCTATTTGTCGCATTCAACCCCATCGTCAGCAGATTATACTCAACGAGCGGGAAAACCATCCTTATTAAGGATTGACAGCAAGCGTTTTGCCTTTCATTCGGTCGATATAAATGGTGGATATCCAGTAGAAACACGATTGTTAGTGCTTGTTAGGAGGTAACGATGAAAATAGCAGAATACAAACAAACAGGAACCCGTACAGAATCCTACACAGTAACCGTTCCACCAGAATACGATGAAGAGGGTAACATTATATCTGAGAAACATGAAGAAACCCGCACCCGTGAAGTACCGGTCATGGGAATGGTCTACAGAGATATGACACCAGAGGAAATTGCCGAAGCAGAACGATTACAGGCAAATATACCGGAACCAGAACCAACACCAGAGGAACGACTGAACACATTGGAAACCACAACAGACGACATCGTACTGATGATGGCGAATTTAATAGGAGGAAAAAACTAATATGAAGACATTAAGCACATTGAAATTAAAAATCATGGTAAGAGCATTCCGTATCAGAATTAATAACGGAGAAGTATTCGAGGACATTGCAGCGGATTATCCAGCATTGACAACAGATGATCTGGAAGCGATTCGAGAAGCACTGAATATGAATTAATTAACTAAAGAGGGCTACGGTAAACTACCATGCCACTCGTAACACAGTCTGCAGCTGCTTGCAAATGGAGATGGAGATGACTGCACATATGAATATTAATCGAGGAAGTATCATCAGAGCAGGACCGTAGAGATCCATTTTTATTGCAATTTTGTAACCATGAACGAAAAGAAGCCTTGTGTTGAGCGATACCAATGCCCACAAGACTTCTTAGATTGTTTCTTGGTTAGATACATATTAACACATCTGACCAAGAAAGGAAAGACTGACGAGGATGAAAAAAGAAATGTTATGTACAGGTATTGGAGCAGTCGGTGGGGCGATTGCTTCTTTTTTTGGCGGCTGGGATCAGGCATTGATGACGCTGATCATTTTTATGGCGATCGATTACATATCCGGTCTGATCGTTGCCGGGGTATTCCACAACAGTAAGAAAACGTCAACAGGGACATTGGAAAGCCGGACAGGCTGGAAAGGTCTGTGCAGGAAATGTATGACGCTGCTGTTTGTTCTGGTGGCGTACCGGCTGGATCTGGCAATCGGTGTGGATTACATCAGGAATGCTGTGATCATCGGATTTATGGCGAACGAGCTGATCAGCATCGTAGAGAATGCCGGACTGATGGGCATACCGCTGCCGGCAGTGATCGCCAATGCGATCGACATACTGACACAGAAAGCAGAGAAAAAAGGGGACGCATAAGCGTTCTCTGAGAAAGGCAGGTAAAACTATGAGCTACAAAATCACAAACGCCATATCATCGTCCAGGGTCCCGGCATGGGGAAATCAGAAAAAGTACATTGGAGTGCATTATCTGGGCGTGGTCGGTCAGGCACATGATCTGGCGGCAGATGGATGTGGTGCACATTTTTACGTGTACTGGGATGGAACAATCTACCAGCGTTGCAGTCTGGATGCGGTGCCGTGGGCAGTAGGGACGGCAGGTTATTATACACAGAAACACCCGGAAGCCAACAATTATAACACGATCAGTATTGAGATGTGCTGCAAGTGTGATGGAAACAGTGCACTGGCATCTGATCCAAAGTGGTATTTCACAACTGCTACGCAGGAGGCCTGTGTATGGCTGGTCAAGCATCTGATGGGGCAGCTTGGAATCGCTGCCGATCATGTCCTGAGGCATTACGATATCGTCAATAAGGTGTGCCCGGCACCGTATGTCCATAACAACCACTACAGGACCAGCTGGACATGGGACGAGTTCAAAAAGAAGATTGCCGGATCCGGCGACATTCTTCCGGCAACCACGAAAACGTGGTACCGTGTCCGCAAGACCTGGAAGAACGCCAGCAGCCAGATCGGAGCGTTTCAGACGCTTGCTAAGGCGAAGCAGTGTGCGGATCAGCACGCCGGTTATCATGTCTACAATGATGCAGGAAAGAAAGTATACACATCAGCCAAACTGCCATATAAGGTGCAAACGAAAACCACAAATGTTCCAATCAGGACAGGACCGGCCAAAACTTACAGACGTGTGAAGAAGCTCCAGACTGGAACGTATGTGATCGCCGAGGAAAAGAACGGATTCGGCAGACTGAAAAACGGCTCAGGATGGGTGTATCTGAAGAAAGTGGAGAGGGTATAAAAACGCACCTCTGCTTCGCATGGCAGAGGTGCAGCATATTATACCAGTCATTGTCGTTTCATATTTAAATGCAACATTTGTACGTTGTTTCAAAAAGGGCACCCTGGACGGAACAGAGTACATCGGATTCTGTTCAAAAGAATATTTGGAAAAATAAAAAGGAAACGGAGAAACATGAAGAACGAGACATACGAAGAATTTGTTGAAAAATTCAAACCTAAAAAGACAACAGATGACTGCTATACTCCGCCGGAAATATACGAATTGATAAAGGACTGGGCGTGTAAAAAATATGGGATAAAACCAGATAAAATCATACGCCCATTCTGGCCAGGGGGGGATTATCAGAGCGTAGAATATCCAGAAGAATGCGTCGTGCTGGATAACCCACCATTTTCAATACTGGCCAAAATATGCGACTTCTATTTGGCGAGAGACATACAGTTCTTTCTGTTTGCACCATCATTGACATGCTTCAGCAGCAAGAACAGCTGGAACAAGACAAACCACATAGTATGCGACTGCAGTATAGAGTACGAAAACGGTGCAGTAGTGAAAACGTCATTTATAACAAATTACGAGACAGACATCGTGGCACAGACAGCACCTGATCTGACAAAGCTGGTAAATGATAAAGTAACAGAACTAAGAAGAAAAAAGAAGAAGCAGTTGCCTAAATACAGCTATCCAGACCATCTGCTAACAGCAGCGATGTTGCAAAAGATGTCACATTACGGTGTAGATTTTAAGGTGCACCGTAGGGACTGCGTAATGGTCAGAAGGCTGGATGCACAGAAAGCAACGGGCAAAGCTATATTCGGAGCTGGGTTACTGTTATCAGAGAAGGCAGCAGCAGAGAAGGCAGCAGAGAAGGCAGCAGAGAAGGCAACAGCAACGATGTATAGCTTGTCAGAAAGAGAAGTTGCAATCGTTCAGAAACTTGGAACAGAAGAAAAAAACAAAGAGTAAGAAAGAGGGCAGCGGTCAAAAGATCGCTGCCTTTTGTGCATTATGCCTCCGGAAGTGCATGGATCAGAGCCGGATCAGCACGCCGGTTATCATGTCTACAATGATGCTGGAAAGAAAGTTTATGCATCTGTCAAACTGCCAACAAGGTACAGCCGAAAAGCAGCAACGTCCCGATTAGGACAGGACCGGCGAAAACTTACAGCCGTGTGAAAAAGCTCCAGCCAGGAACGTACGTGATCACCGAGGAAAAGAACGGATTCGGCAAGCTGAAAAGCGGTGCCGGATGGGTTTATCTCAGGAAAGTAGGAAGAGCATAACGACAAAAAGGCCAGAGAGCTGGCCTTTTTGCTATTTACGTTTAGACTTAGAAAGGTAGGAATCGACAAATTGCGTAGGCGTTTGGCTCATTTTCTTTGCCTGTGTTCGAATCATTTCTTGCATGTGAAAAAAATTGGATCCACCGTAAGAGCGAAGAAAATCAATCGCTTCACCGTATGTTTTTCTGTTACTTACAGCTTCGCTAATAAACCTGTAAGCAGCGTTGCTTAACTCCGCAGTTTCTTCACTGACATAGCGGTCCACTCCGCTATCAGTTGTTTTATACATACCTTCATTTCCGTTTGCGACAGCTATTCGATATGTGCTATCAGCTAATAATTGTGCATAGTCACGCTGCTTTTCTGTTCCGGTTTTCCCGGATAAATCCATTTTTGAATATAAATATTTATTCGAGTGGCCAAGTCCACTCTGACTGCCCCTGCCTC
>ULTF01007481.1_pt1 | contig 21476 bp, 18 predicted proteins | sample 1957371 | NCBI WGS metagenome assembly ULTF01 (sample SAMEA4835727, study PRJEB28245) | human gut metagenome | biome: gut microbiome; material: fecal sample | place: Denmark | collected 2008
GTCCCGCGCTCCTTCAAGCTGTTCTCGGACGGAGCGCGGGCGTTCTCTTTTTTTGCGGCAGTATCCTCCTTCACCGGGGCGGGATAGCCCATGCGTTCAAAAATGCGGTTGATCTGCTTGGCGTCCTTGGCTTTTGCCATAATTTCTACCGTCCCGGTCTTTTCCACCTTATTGACGATGGGGTAAAACAGGACGCCGTAGCGTTTGGCTTCCATCTGAAAGCCCTTCAAGTCCTCCTGCTTGACGGAAAAGATCGTCAGCTCCTCGCCGTCGTGGATCAGGCGCTTGAGGTTGGTCTTGCCGGCGAGCTTCTGGTTGTCGTTGGCAAGGGCGATCAACAGGGCAGCGAGGTTTTTCGCCCCCAGCCCTGCCAGCTTGAGGGCACTCTCGGTGATCTGGATGCCCTCACGCACCATCAGGTCAGCGGTTTCACCGTTGGTACTCATGCTCGTGTTCCTCCTTGTTCTTTAGATTTTTCTGCCGTTCAGCCTGCGCCTGCTGGCACTGCTGGGATACCCTCGGAATGTCTGCCTGTATCCTGCGGCACAGACGCAGCTCCCCGCGCTTTTCCCGCAGGGCGGCAGTCTGCTGTTGGATCTCCGTGCTGTACTTGGCTTGTGCTTCTTCATCGCTGGTGTTCCTCCTTTCCTGATAAAGTGGTTTTCTCTGTTCCTCTAACAAGCGAATGTCCCACTCCAGCACACGGATGCGCTGCTCCAGCTCCGTTTCGGTGGTAATTCCGCTTGATAAAAGGTATTTGAATTGCTGCTCATACCGCTCCAAATGAATGACCTCCCGCTTGACGGAAAAGGGCAGTTTGGGCGGCAGCTTTTTCCGCCTGCCCCCACGCAGCAGATAGAGGTAGCGGAGATAGAGTGCGTGAAAGCCGGTGATATTCTTTTTTCGGACGGTCGCCAGTTTGCCCTTCATGCGGTAACGCTTGACGGTATGGGCGATGATCAGCGGGGCCATGCCGCCATGCCGCTGGCGGGAGAGCCGCAGCAGAATATCCGCTTCGGTGTAGCCCTCGCCCAAACTGTCCAACCGGATCGCCCGCTTTGCGCCGGGTGGTTTGACGGTGGTGTATTTCCGATTGGGGCCGCGGCGCACCTCGTAGCCGTTTTTTCGCAGAAGCATGAGAAAGGAATCATAGGTGTAGGCCTGCGCAATGATCGTGTCAATGTCGGCGCGGATGATGCCGCGCACGGTTGGCTTGCCGCCCTGCTCCGCTTTCCACTCGGCGTAATGCTTGCCCTTGCCCTGCGGGGTGATGACGGATAAATCATTCTCCCGGCACAGTGCGTCCGAAGTGCCGCGCACATCGTTGTAATAACTCTCCGGGCTGGAATGATACTTGTGGCCGTCCGTGCGGGAAACAGAATTGACCACGATGTGATTATGCGGGTGGGCCTTGTCTAAATGGGTCCCGATGACGGCTTCAAAATCCTCACCGAATAATCGCCGCGCAAACTCGCACCCGATCTCATGGGCCTGCTCCGGCGTCACCTCACCGGGCGCAAAGGACTGGATGAAGTGGTAACCGAGGACGCCGCCCGTCTTGCCGAATTTCTCCTTGGTTTTCCGCATGACATCAAAGGCGGTTTCAGCAGACTTGCAGTTCAGAGCGGTTACAAAGCGGACAGAGCTGGTTTTCACAAGATCTGCCGCATAACCGATTTTCTCGTTCAGCTCTGTCTTTTCTCCGTTGACGGCATATTTCACTCGGTCATCCAGCCTTGCACGAATGGCAAAAACTTTCGTGTACGCCATATCACAGCCGCTCCGTGATGTTCCAGATCGTTTCCTGCGCCGCCGTGATCGCGGCGATGTCCTCACCGCTGGCAAAGCCGCGGGCGTTGACCGCGCGGGCGATCTGATTGATGTTATTGCCGATGGCGGCGAGCTGGCGGCGAATCTCGGCGTATTCGTCGGGCGGACGAGGATATAGATTTACGCCCATGACGAGGGCGCGGATGGCAGGCTCCATCTTCAAACCGCTGCTCTTAGAAAGCTGCTTGACATGGGCATATTCATCAGCGGTCAGGCGAATGGTAATTTGCTTGACATTGTTGCGTTTCATCGGAGGCTCCTTTCCTGTTGAAGTGGGGATATTAAGGGGTTTACCCCTTAACAAGCGCATTTTGATGTCAAAATGCTATGCTTGCGACTGCAAAGCAGCCGCAGGCCGCTTGCAGTCCTAAACCAGCCGAAAAAGAAAATCAGCGCGCCTCACCGCCACGGGTTCTTACCCTGCCGCTGATCCCTTTCACAAGCCGGAGCTGGTCGTTGTAGTCCTTTCCGCTGCGAGGCGGGTTGTCGATGACCTCATACTCGGAAAGTCTCTTTTGAATGGCCGCAGACGCCGCCCGTCCCGGCCCGTCGTTATCCAGGCACAGCAGGATCCGCGCCACGCCAGGGTTGTCCTTCAGGTATTGCTCCAGCGCCGCGGGGAATCGGATGGAGCCATCCTTCCGTGGCTGATAGATGCCGGAGAGGGACAGTGTATTGGCGGCGCGCCAATCCTGCCCGCGCAGCTTCAGCAGCGTCAGGTAAGAAAGGGCGTCTATGGCGGATTCAAACACGCAGAGGGTTTTGCCACCGGCGCAAAGGGGAACGGCAAAGGAAAACCGCTTATCGCTGCCGGAGACTTCACCGGCGAAGGTGGTTTCTGAGAGCGTCCCACGCAGTGCGCCGTAGGCAGGGGTTCCATATTTGTAGCCCACAAATACGCAGTTATGACGCTCGGCGTCCTCGTAAAGCTGCCCGTGCTTGATGCAGTGGTTGATGATCTCTGCATCAATGCCGCGGCTCCGCAGATATGCAAAAACACGCCGGGTGTCGGCGTGTTTGGGTGGGAGGGTAAATTCAGTTTTCGGAAGCGGTGCGATTGGCTCTGATTTGGGCGGCACATGGAGCGGTTCTCCGAGAATACGCTGCACGGCGTCCAAAAAGGAAGCCCCCTCCACCATTGTCAGATAGTCCAGCGCAGTTGTGCCGCCGATACCACGCGACCACCAGCACCATTTTCCATTGGAGATTTTCAGGCTGTCGTGGGTGCGGGTGGCATAGGTATCTCCGCCGATATGTACCAGTTCCTCCGGCTCAAACCGCCGCAGGTAGGTCAATAGGTCCATCTCGCGGGCGGCAGCGATCTGTTCCTTAGATAGGTAGGGCGTGATGCTCACCTCCTTGGGGCATGAGAAAAGCGCAAGCATTTTGCTTGCGCTTTCCATAAAATTATTCAGTTACTTCGGAGCAGAGCCGGTGCGAATGACGGGAAACTGCTTGACTTTTTTGCCGACGATTCGGCGTTCCAGCGCGAAAACCATATCGGGTGTCCGTTCAAAATAGCCGATGTCCTTTTTCCAGCTCATCCCACATCTGCAATGTTGCAGGCCCGGAAACTGCTGCTTCATTTTCCTGCCGCAGTTTGGGCAGGCTTTATTGCTGGCTCCCATCCGCATCCTCCTTAGACGCCTCTTTAGGAAGGACATCCTTAAGGTAGATCTTTACCTCACGATAGACTGCATCGAATGGCGGCTTGTTGACGCCGCCTGCAAAACGAAACTTATCGTAAGAATGCCGCAAATCTTCTTTCCTTTGCAGGAATCCTTGAAAATCTCCCATGATCCTTTCGCTACATTTTAAGGTGCTGTATATCTTCTGAACATCAAATTCAAATACTTTTGAAATATAATAGAGATCCACCACATCCTTGATTCTTCGGAACACCTTATCTGTTGATACAACCGCGACCTTATCGGATATCATCTGCAACGGTGAAACGCCGCGAAAACAGATCCCGTCAACCTCATAGATTTGCGTCGGTGCAATCGGTCTGTTTACATCCACATCCATTGTGAACAGGATTTCATCGGTGTTGCGGTCTACTAATTCAAAGCCAGCGGATCGCTTTTCGCCATACATTCGATAAAGGCGAACTTCATAGTCCATGCCGCCTCTATTGATTGCTCGCTGTAAGGATTCCACCATTTGCTCTGCGGTGGGAGGTGTGTCTGTGTTCCAATTTGCATCAATATCTACTGTATGACGGGTCTCATCTAAAAACCCGGCCTCAAACAAACAGGCTTTCAACACCATGGAGCCCTTAAAGCTGATAGGAATGCCGCTATCGTACACAGCTTTCATGACTGAGTACATAATTCTTTCTTCCGCTGTTACATTCAAAGCAAGCACCTCAGTTTTCGTAATATTCGATTGCATCGCTGGCCAAACGCTCAAACCGATCCTGATATTCCGGCGCGACAAAGAGTCCGTCAAAGCTGTCTCCATTGGAATAGAAGTATCTGCTGACTGCTTCTGTAATGCCCTGCATATCTAAAATATTTTCATTTGCAAGGGCATCATATACCGTTCTGTTAAAATCCGTATATAACAATCCGTTCCGATTCTTGATATTTTGTGCGCCGATACGGTTTCCAAGCACGACCACGCCGTTAAACTTCATAACGGAGTCATCCCCATAGACCCACACGATATATTCATCGCTGCGGCCTCCGAAGTTTCCTTGACACATAAGCGCATTGTCTAACGCAAAGACAACGGGTTCTCCAATGCAGTCACGGACAGCTTGCAGCCAGGAGAGCGCGCCCACATAGCTGCTCCGAGACGGAAGATCCTTCTTTTGAGGGTCATACTTCGGCAGGGACAAGGTCTTACGGTTGGTCAGGTCCTCCTTGATACGCTGCTCCAACAGATCAGAGACATATTCGGGAGGCTTACGCATCCCTGTCTCCCAATTTTGCACAGTGCGAAAGGGGATATGATACCTCGCGGAAAATTCGCTTTGGGTATCTCCAAGCTGTGCTCTCATTTCACGAATGTTCATGTTCATCCTCCTTCCGCCTGCATTATACACCCATTGAGTGTACCAGTCAACAGCGTTCCCATATGTCCTACGGAATATTCATAAGCGCGATTACCGCTCCGGCGTGTTCTTTTTCATTGTCTTTTGCTCCACGCTGCGCTCCGGCTTAGCCAGTTCTTCCATTGCCGCATTGATCACGCAGGAGTGATTGTCCACCGCGTAAACGTCTGTGTGCCCGCCCATCTGCTTTTGGAGCGCCGCAAAGCGGCCTGCGGCCTGACGCGCCGGTGGGTAGAATCGCTCATCTCCCGTGCGCTGCGCCATGGTGCAGGCCAGTACGAACATACAGCGGCCCTTGCCGTAGGTGTTTGTCCACTCCTTCAAAAAAGCAGACAGCTTTCCATCGTTGTAGGCGTTGGTCGCACCCTTCTCAAAGGTTCCCGCACAGGTCAGCGTCCGATCCCGGCTGGCCATCCACTCAAAGACCTCTCCGCGAGCCACGGCTTCCGAACGGGTGTTAGGGTATATGGGCTGCGCGGGATCTCGATATTTTTCTTCGACTCTTTTCCGCAGAATATCATCCGCACAGCACGCAATGCTGTCTCGAAAGGCATCCATCTCATCCGTATCGCGGGAGAGCCAGTCTGTATAAAGCTGTGACAGGGGATGCTCAAACTCGTTCAGCACCGTAAGCTGCCGCTCGGAGAGGCTTGTTTCATCCTCAAAAAGTATCAGCAGGTTGTCACGGCAGGCGATCTCGTAGGCGCGGGAAATAATTTCGTCAGGTGATTTCGTTTTCATCTCTGCAAGGAACGCCGCATTTTCCTGTGACATTTTTTCGTATATCTGGTTTTCCAATTCATCTTTTGTAGGCATGATGTTCTCCTTATAACTCAATAACACGGAAATCGCTTTCTTTTTCCATGATCTCGCTGCTCAATAATATCAATGGCATATCCGAGTCTGCCAGCCGTCTCAGCTTGCTAATGGAAAGCGGAGTTGGTGCTTCAAACAGGGCCACAATGCAGGCCCACAGGTCAACAACATGACAAAGGCAAACGATACGCTCCGAAGAAAAGGAAGCTGCTGCTTCGGGCAGCATCGTGCGTAATTCTTTCATGAGGCTTTCCTGCTCTTTTAGCATCTGCTGATGTATCTGGCGTTCTAACCGTTCTTTTTCCTGCTTTCTTTCCAACTGTTTCATTGTAAATGATCCTCCATTTCAAAAATTATCTCGCCAATCCCGCCCGCATCCGGTGGGCGTAATTGGCGACGCTGTATCGCTTCATGTAGGCGTTTTCGCTGGGGGCCGGACTGTCAAAGTCCAGCCCCTCCATGCGGGGATCGTCGGTGCCGTCCAGCACCTCCTCCACCGGAATGACGCGGAGCCTGCCGGAGCACTTCAGCTCGCCGCCGAATACCCCTGCGGCACAGTGAAAGCCACGGTCGCCGCACACCCAAAGCAGTTTCTTTCCTGCTGGAATATCTCCAAAGGGCTGCTTCAAAACAATAACGGAACAGGGTTCCGCCCCGGCCACCTCATAGTAGCCGGACTGCTCCGCCTTTTCGTATGCCTGGATCAATTTCTTGAATTTATGCTGCGGCTCGATATAGAACCAACTTTCCTGATAACCCATAATTTCCTCCGTTTTCTATTGGTTTTACCGCTCCAGCTGCGGTCTGCGGCGCTCCGGTGGCCTTTGATCCTCGTCCGGCTCGGCGTCTACGATCTCCGGCTCCTTGTGGTCTAAATTCAGCAGGGTATTCAGTTCCTCCAGCCGTGCCGTTTTAGTGTTCAGCTCTGCCTCGCGGGGGAACGGCTTTTGTACCTCCACCTTTGCAGTTTCCAACTGTGTTTGCAGATTGGACAACTGCTCGCGACAGGTTTGCTCCTTGATGGGCAGTCCCTCCAGCGCATTGTCCATGCGCTGCAAATTGCCGAACACATCGGTTCCCAGCGTGACCGTGTGGCGGAGCTGCCCGATCATAGTCAGGCGGTACTCCCGCGCGAAGGTATCAAAGGCCAGCTCCAGCGTCAGGCCGCGATAGCTGCCGATCTGTGTCGCCTCCGGGGAGAGCATCGTTTGGCACATGGTCAGCAGCGCCGCACCCGCCTCTTTCTTGTCGGCATGGGTGACGCCCGCCAGCGTAAGCGGAGAGAAGCCGTCCCCATTGGGATGGGTATTCTCCTTGACCGTGGCAATATCCGCGCCATACCCGGCGATTCGCGCCTGCGTTTCCGCGATTTGCTTCGGAAAGCCCTTGCTGATGGCGTCCTCCAGCGCGTATTTCTGAGAAAGATGGTTGGCTTTCAGCAGTTTCAGCTTGGACACCTCAATGTCGAGATCCATCTTTTCCTTGATCATGGGGTTGCCGCTGGCCAGTGCCTTGATCTCGGCATAAGAAAGCGCCTGTTCGTCTACATCTTCGGCGGAGCGGACAGGCGATTTGCTGGTCATGATTTGCGATATAAATTTCTGCTTGCTCTCCACAAGCTGGTAAAGATAGGCGTCGAAGGTGCCCTCGGTGACATAGCTGTAAATGTCTACCTCCGGGTTTTCGTTGCCCTGCCGGATAATGCGCCCCTCCCGCTGCTGGAGATCAGACGGACGCCACGGGCAATCCAGATGGTGCAAAGCGACGAGCTTTTGCTGGCAGTTGGTGCCAGCGCCCATGCGCTGGGTGCTGCCCAGCAGGATACGCACCTGACCGCTCCGCACTTTGCCGAACAGATCTTTCTTCTGTACCTCGCTCTTGGCGTTGTGGATGAAGGCGATCTCGTTTTCGGGAATGCCTAATTCCAGCAGCTTCGCGTGAATATCATCATAAACGCTGAAGGTGCCGTCATCCTTTGGGGTGGACAGGTCGCAAAAAATCATTTGTGTGGAACGCTTGTCAGCGGTGCGCCGCCAGATCTCAAAGACATTTTCCGCGCACTTGGCGGCTTTGCTGTTGGGATCGCTGGGAAGCATGGGGTTGACCAGCCGCTGATCCAGTGCCAGCTTGCGGCCATCATTGGTAATCATCAGCATATTGTCCACGCTGCTGTCCACCTCGCGGTTGCGGACTTTTTCAGCCCGTTCCGCCAGCGATGCCACGATCTCTTTCTGATACTCAGACGGTTTCAAGGCGATGTTGTGGTAATGCGCCTCCGGCACGGGCAACTTGAGCATATCCGCCGTCTGGATGTCCGCCACATTTTTGAATACGCTCATCAGCTCCGGCAGGTTATAAAACTTGGCGAAGCGCGTCTTGGCGCGATAGCCGGTGCCTTCCGGGGACAACTCGATGGCGGTGACAGTCTCGCCGTAGTTCGCCGCCCAGCTATCGAAATGCTGCAAGCCCTGCTCCTGCAAGGCGTTCATCTGCAAGTAACGCTGGATGGTGTAAAGCTCCACCATGCTGTTGGAAATGGGGGTGCCGGTGGCAAAGATAATGCCGCGCCCTCCGGTGATCTCATCGAGGTAGCGGCACTTCATAAAGAGATCTGAGCTTTTCTGCGCCTCGGTCTGGGCAATACCGCCCACATTCCGCATTTTCGTGTATAAAAAGAGGTTCTTAAAATAGTGTGACTCGTCAATGAAGATGCGGTCAACGCCCAATTCCTCAAATGTGACCACATCGTCCTTGCGGCTCTGGTCGTTCAACTTGTCGATCTTTGCTTGCAGGCCCTTTTTGGTTTTCTCCATCTGTTTGATGGTGAAATTCTCCGCTTTTTCTCGCTTGGCTTCGGAAATGCCCATCATGATTTCGTCGATCTGCTGTTCAAGAATGGCCCGCTGGCGGTCTACGCTCATAGGGATCTTCTCGAACTGCGAATGCCCGATGATAACGGCATCGTAGTCGCCGGTGGCGATCCGTCCACAGAATTTCTTGCGGTTCTTGGTTTCAAAATCCTTGCGGGTGGCAACGAGGATATTTGCCGCCGGATAGAGCTGCAAAAACTCAGTGGCCCACTGCTCTGTCAGGTGGTTGGGCACCACAAAGAGAGATTTTTGACACAGGCCCAGCCGCTTGCTCTCCATGGCGGCGGCTACCATTTCAAAGGTTTTTCCCGCGCCCACCACATGGGCAAGCAGGGTATTTCCACCGTACAAAATGTGCGCGATGGCGTTGACCTGGTGCTTGCGGAGTGTGATCTCCGGGTTCATGCCTGAAAAGCTGATGTGACTGCCATCATACTCGCGGGGGCGGTTGCTGTTGAACAGAATATTATAGGTCTTACAGATGGCTTCGCGCCGGTCAGGATCTTTCCAGATCCACTCAGCAAAAGCGTCTTTAATGAGTTCCTGCTTACTCTGCGCGATAGCAGTCTCTTTCTTATTCAGAACGGCAATTCTGCGCCCTTCTTCATCGTATTGGTAATCAAAAATGCGGACATCTTTCAGGTTCAAAGTGTCCTCGATGATCTCATAGGCGTTGACGCGCTTGGTGCCGTAGGTGCTGATGGCCTTGACATTGCCGCGATCCGTGCTTTTGCCTTCGATGCGCCATTCACCGGTGATGCCGGAATAGTGGACCTTCATGCTCCATTGCGCGCTGCGGGGCGTCCCCAGCGTTTCAAAAATAAATCGGCGGACATATTCGGTGTCCAGCCATGTAGCGCCCAGCCGGACGGAGATCTCGCTGGCGGTGAGGTCGGTGGGCTGCACCTGCGCGAGCGCATCGGCGTTGATCTGATACTGCGGGTCCTGCTCCGCCTTGCCTTGGGCAACCGCCAATTTCTGACGCACATTGCCGGAAAGATACTCGTCCGCGGGCAGGTATTTCTCATGTCCATCGTTCTCGCCGGTGTAAGCGGGGTTCAAAAAAATCACGCCCTTGAGATCAGAAAACAGCGTTTCTTCGTCCTTGCCGGTGAGCCTGCTCATATAGTCCATATCCACATGGGCTTTCTCCCCGATGGACAGGGCCAGGGCCTCCACCGCTGTGTCTACCTTTTCAGCGGGTTTGTGGCTGCGGATGGTGCGCTTGGTGAACAGGTCGGCCTTGCGTTTCAGGTTCCGGTCCTCGTCCAGAATTTCCAGCGAACAGAGCAGAAAATAGGAGCTGTCCTGGTCAAAGGCGATGGCATTGCCGCGGGAGTTGATGAGTCCGTATTTCCGGGTGAAGGCATCGTAGAGGGCATTCAGCTTGGCTTGCTGCGCCTTGATCTCCTCATCGGGATAGTCCTCGGTCTGATACTCCAGCAGCGTCCGCACACAGTCCCGCAGCTCGATCATGCCGCGGATTCTGCTCTCTGCCGTCTTGGATACCTCCACCGGGTTCATACGGCTGTTTTCACGGTAGTAGATTTGCCCGTTCACCAGTGTATAGGAAAAATTGCGGACAGCGGGATCAGCCTCGATGGAATGATCCTCGCCCTCCAATTCCTCCTCCCGGTCATAGGCGGCGATCTCGCCGTGGACATTCTGAACAGCTTCCGCCAGCAGCGCTTCCAACGGCTGCTCCGGGTACGGCTCACAGGTGGGCGTGGGGCCGAACGGCCCGGACACCATCTTCATCTCGCCCAGCACCATGTCGGGGTGGTCGATGAAGTAGCTGTTCATCTGAATGCCGTCCTCGTTGGTGGCAAGGTGCACCCATTCGGGTTCTATATCCACCATTCGTTCCCGCTTTTGGAGGAACAGAATGTCTGAAACGACCTCGGTACCTGCCGCGGCCTTGAACGCATTGTTGGGTAGCCGGATGGCCCCCAGCAGCTCCGAGCGCTGCGCGATGTATTTTCGCGCGCTGGCGGTGCGCTTGTCCATGGTGTAGCTGGAGGTCACAACGGCGATAACGCCGCCCGGTCTGACCTGATCCAGCGCTTTGGCCACGAAATACTCATGGATGGGGAAATTCAGCCGGTCATAGCGTTTGTCTGCTACATGAAACTGACCGAAGGGGACATTGCCGATGGCAACATCAAAAAAGTTATCCGGGAAGGCAGTTTTCTCATAGCCCTGCACCGCGATACTGCTTTTCTGATAAAGCTGGCGGGCGATGCGTCCGGAGAGATCGTCCAGTTCCACGCCATAGAGCTTGCTGCCGCTCATGTTTTCCGGCAGCATACCGAGAAAATTGCCGATACCGCAGGCGGGCTCCAGAATGTTGCCCTGCGTGAAGCCCATCTGCCCCAAGGCGGCATAGATGCCGCGGATGACCAAAGGCGGCGTGTAGAACGCCGTAAGCGTGGATTCGCGGGCGGCGGCGTATTCGGCATCCGTCAGCAGGTCTTTCAGTTCACCGTACCGGGCGTTTTTTTCATCAAAAAAGTCGGCAAGACCACCCCAGCCCACATACTGTGCCAGCACCGCCTGTTCCTCTGCTGTGGCGGCGCGATTCTCCGCCTCCACGGTTTTCAGGGTACGGATCGCGTCCAGATTGCGCTGAAAACGCTCCAGCGGCGCGCCCTCTCCGATGTGGTCATCGGTGATGCGGTAGTTCCGGCCATCCGCGTCCAGTGGATAGGCAAGCGCACTTTGCTTTTTCTTTTTCGGCGGGGTGAGTACCGCAGGCGGCTTGTCCGCCTGCGGTGCTGCGGTTTCCTGTATTATGTCCGGCTGCCCCATGTAAGCGCGGACATAGTCGATAGATTCCTGTCGAAAAATGGGAAATCCCGTCCCGTCCTCAAACGTCACATCCCGCAGCGAGACATTTTGCGTATGATCGTCTACACTGTCCACTTCAAACTGCCGCCCATCTATGGTCAGGCGTGTGCCTGTGGAAATCGGTGTGGGTACTTCCGGCTCCATAGTCGGTGCGGCTTCTTGCAGCGCGGGTTCTGGCTTGGGAGAAATTTCAACAGAGTGTGCCTGCCGCGGTGTATCGTGCCTGTGGTTGAACAGGCTGAATGTACCGTTCACATACTCAGTAAGCCGCTCTTTTGCACGGTGGACGGAATCGTAATAGCGATCACCGTCTGTCATGCCATCCAACCGAGAGGTCAGCGCCGCCAGCATATCCGCAGCTTTGGCCTTGTCCTGAAGCTGCTTTTCAATGATGGGAACGGCATCATAAAAGTCCGCACCCTTGGGATAGGGACGCGGAACATCGTCCGGCGCATTGTAAAAACCGTTATAGACGGTTCGAGCCAACTGCCCACGCTCATATTCCGGGATCTTTGCGATGGCATCCTCGCCGGGGAATCGTTTCTGCGCGATCAGGCGCTCATACTCCTTGACCACATTGGGGATCGTCAGATGGCTGGTATCATATTTCTTGAAATTATAGTCGCGCTCATACTCCAGCCCTTTTGATGTTTTCGTGTGCTGGTATCCGGCACGGCCACCGCCACTGTACTCACCAAAGCTGCCCTTAATGAATTTCTGATGTTCCTCCGGCGTGTGAGGATAGCAGAAGTGAGAATATACGGCCAGTCGGCTATCCAGATGGTCGCAGAGGAAAAAACCGTCGATCTCGTCCTGCGTGATGAACATTTTGCATTGGCGCAGGAAATCAGGCTGGGCGTTAAAGTGCCGCTCTGGGTAGGGCAGACCGTCCAGCACAACACCGATGCGGTGGGTGTTATAGCCGCTGATGCGGAAACGCATAATGTCCGGGGCCGCGGCATAAGCGTCAAGGAAGGCATGATATTCCTGCGCCAGCGTTTGCAGACCACCCTCTGCCTTTGCGAACGCCACCATATCCTCGTCCAGTTCAGGGTAGCCCTTGTGCTGGTCGTGGATCGCCAATGTCTGTGGGAAAAGGCCCTGCCCGCGGCCTTCTTCATTCAGGTCACGGGCCGTCATCAGAAGCGCGTCCATCGCTTCGTGCAGCACCTTGTCCGGGGCCTGCGCCAGCTCGGACGCGGAGAGATAAGTTCCCGCCTCCAGCAGCTCCAGAATGCGAGCCGATGCCTGTTCCCATGAGACCACGGTTTTGCTGTATCCGGTGCGGACGCTGTCGCCTTGGGCGAGGTGGATGCCGTCCTCCAGAAACCACACGGCGTATTTGCGGCCTTCGTATTCAATGCCGCGCCCGTTCGCCCTACCGAACTCCCGGCGCAGGAACTCTTCATTTTCCTGCTCTGGCCGCTCCCGCATATAAAATAAGGCGATGCGCTCCGCACTGTTGGGTTCATTGCCGCCCGTGCAGAGCGCCAGATCAATGACCTCCTGCGGCACCGTGCGGGCCGGGGCCAGAATGCCAGAGGGCGCGTCTGCCGGAGCCTCGTACACCGGGGCGTCGCCGCCCATATCGAATAGGGCAAGCTGCTCCGCGACGATTGGGGCGTTTTGCAGCCCCAGCTTGATCTTGTATTCGCCGCGCTCGATCAGGCCCTCGGTCATTTCGGTGATGACCGACCATGAAAAAACGGACTCTGAGGTGCGGGAGAGGTAGCTGCCCTCCCACATCTTGAGTCCGTCTTTCTCGGCGTGGTAGCCCGACCGAACACCGTCGGTCAGTACCTCCACCCATATATCGTTGTAGCTGTTTTTGAGAAATTCCGTCCGTTCCGCAAGATTCTTGTGCGCCTGAAAGTATTCAAAGATCTCCTGCCGCTTGTGCTTGCGCCCGCCGTCGTCCAGTAGATTCGCTTCAATGAGGTGCATATCCAGAAAGGCGGGCAGCTCTGCGGTATTTTGCTGTGCGGTGTCATGCTCCAGCGCAAAGGCTGCTGCCTGCTCCTGTGCCTTTTCGTCCGGGTAATCACCGTAGACGCGGAGGCACTGGCGTGTTTCGGCGTCATACACGGCAGCGCCGTCATAGGCAAAGCCGTCTTCCTCCATCGTACCGGCAACATAGCCCTGTGCCGCAGCCTCCGCTTCTTCCAGCGTTTGATAGTCCAGCTTATCGTCAAAGCCGTTTTCAAAATGGTGATAGGCAGCGACCTGATAGGGTGCGGCCATCTGCGCGGCATATCGGTCAATGGCTTCTGCGGTCAGCCATTCCGGTTTTTCCGGGAGGGCATCACACAATTCCCGCATTTTTTTGATCTGCGCGTGGACATTGCCTGCCCACAAATGCTTTTCACTCCGCCCCCCAGCGCCGAGGAAGTAGTCGCAGTCGGCGCGCAGGCGGTCCAGCAGCACATAATCCCCGCTGTGATCGACAAAGGCAGGAAGCTCATCACTTCCTGCCTCTGTGGGTTCTTTAGTTGTTAACTGTAAATCAGGTCGCTGAGCACCAGTTCCTCCGCGCTGTGCCGGAGATTGTTCATCAGGCCCGTCCAGCGCAGGGGATCGGTCGCTTTCAGCTCCTCCGTCACGCCCTCGTTCTGTGCCATCTGCGCCACGGTCTGCTCCACCATCTTCCGCGCGGTCTGCTCGATCTCTGCCAGATGCTCCGTCAACTTGCCGCTGGTCTTGAGGTTGGTGTAAAGCACTCTGCGGCGCTTCTTCAGGTACTCCCTCCGCAGCTCCGCGTACTTGCCCAGATGCACCTCCGGTGCCTGCGGCATCATCAAATTCGGCACCTGATAGCCGTTCTGCATCCTGTAAGTGACCTCCATGCTGTTTGCTCCTTTCATGGGGTGTTTCGTGTTGTTCTGTGTGGTCATCATATCTGCTTTTTTCACGGTTTGCAAAAAACTGATCCCGCTGGGCCTGCATGACTGTGCGGCTGATCTCCCGCAGGCCCATCTCCGCGATGTCGCTGGTGGCGATGCCAAGGGCGTTGATTGTGGGCGGTGTGTTGAATTCGTAAACATGGGCGAATTCGTCAGCGGTGAAATAATCGTCCGCCCGCAGGCCCAGCCGGGTCATCAGCATATACGCCACGCTGACCTCCAGCGCGCCCCGGTAGAACGCCTCTAAATTGAGGTCGTCCAGTTCCTCCAGCAGGCTGTCCTCGCGGCAGTCGCGCAGGTCTTGCAGGTAGTCCGTGAAGTTGTCCGCCACGGCGTTGTGGCAGGCGGAGCGCACCGCATCCGCCAGATTTTCTTTTTCGGCCAGGTTGCCGAAGGTGGCTTCTAAGGTTTCGATGACCTCCGGCTCAAAGGCCGGGTGCATCGTCCAGATGGGCAGCGGACGGGCAAAACGGGACGCATGGGTATCCGACACGTCGAAGTAGAGCTTCAGACAGTTTTGCCCGTCATCACCAAATACGGCGATGCTCTTGGCCCCACGATTGACCCAGCGGCCAAACTGACGATTCCAGCGCTCCATCTCAAGGACCGCCGTGGCGTCCGGGCGCTGGGCGTAGATCAAAAGCTGCTCATCGAAGGGGGATTTGTAGTTATAGCAGGCCGCGCGGAGAAAGCCTGTCCAGCTTTGATAGCTGCCGGTGACGCTCTGCACAGTCTGATTGTACAGCTCGGTGATGAGTTGAAATTTGGTAGGCAAGTTGGCACCTCCTATCTCTCCGGCTCCGTTCGTTTTTTCGCTTGAAGCCGGTCATTCTTTTGCTGTTCTTTTTGGGCCTTTTCAAACGGTTTCCGCTGGTAACAGTAAATATAAAACTGGTAATCACCTTTAACCGGCGTACAGCGGAGCATATACACATACCGCTTTGTTTTTACCATGAAGCCGCAAGAGGGAAGCAACGCACCCTTGATGGCGCAGATCTGCTCATACCGGTTGCAGTAGCGGTTCATGCTGTCGAAGTCCCGCAGCGGGGAGTCCGGCTGCTCCCGCAGCCAGTTTACGGTACGGTCAATGTCGGCCTTAAACTCCGGCGTGTTCAGCGTGTTATGCTGGTGGGGCCACCATGTTGTATAAAACTGCTTGCCGCTGCCAAAATCACCCCGGAGGTGTCCCACGCAACCTACGGTCTTGTCCTGTTCCTCGCTGCGAGAGAAATAGAGAGCGTGCAGTGCAGGCTCATTGACGCTGTAAAAGTCAATGACATCCTTATCGCTGGCGGGATATTTCTCCTGAAATTCCGCAAGGGTACGGCATCCGCCATCTTGAAAGGAAAGGCTGTCATTCTCCATTGGAATCCACCCATCAATGGGAAGCTGGAACGGCTCGCGGGTAAGGACAGTACCATAGAAGTTGACCATTAGACTCCTTGACAGTTCTATCGGCTCACCCCAATCTGCATCGCCATGGCGCAGCTCGTAGCGATATACGCCCTCCGGCACGGTAGCTTGGTCAATGCGGCATTCTGTAAACAATGCCGGTCGGTCAAAAATCGCGACCTCCTGATAGTTCTGCTTGCTGGCGTCATACTGGCTCACCGTGCTTCACCTCGTTCTTTCTGATTTTTTGCTTTTTCTTTTTTCATCGAAGGATAGGGAATAAACTCTTCCTCGCCCTCGATCATGCTGAACGATGAGCGCAAAAACGGGTGTGTCTCCCGCTTCTGAAGCTGGCGGATCATATCCAGCGCGGCTACTCTCGACGCGGCGCTGCCCTCCATCGTACCGTCCCTGAACACATAAAACCGCTTCATCGCTCGATTCCTCGCTCTCTATGCTTATTTTTCTCCTGATGCTTCTGCGTCAGAAACTCCGGCACTTCCTTGAAACCAACGCTATCCGTGTAGTAGGCGGTTTTCTTTCCGGCCTGTGTCAGTACCACCACATCGCTTACGGACAGGGAACGCATCCGACGGGCAAAGGGGCGGTGGTCGCTGTTGTGCTTTGTCCAAAGATGCTCCAGCGAATTTTCCTTTGCGTACATACCGGCGTAAGAACGCCGATAATCAGCGCTTTGGAGTTTCCCCTTTGCCGCCGCGTAAGACCGGAAATAGTAGTCTACATCAGCGATTGCAGGGATTTGGTAGATTTCATAGGTGCCGATCTCGCCGCTGATTTTCGGCGCGCTGGGAACATAGGTGTTTCCGTTGCATTCCTGCATTTCCGCAAACTCGCAAATATGATAGGCGGAGTTGCCGACGCAGACATGGCAATCGTCAATGTACTTACAGGGCAAAACCATCTTTTCACCGTCAAAGCGGGTAATGACGATGCTTTCCCCGTCCTTGATGGTAAAGAGCGTGTGGTATTCGCTGTCGATGAAGCGGATCACGCGCTCATCCTTGTTGGGGTTTGGAAAGGCGATAACGCCCATAATGTCTACCGGCTCACGGTCAATCATCGTGCTGCACCTCTTTCTTTTTTCGGCGTGGTACGCTTCTTTTCGTATTCCGCCAGTCTTTCCTTAGCCCATTCGGGCAGCTTGTTATGATCGGCAACGCCGAGGACATCGGTAATGTCCCACCGGCATCGTTCACCGGAATACAATTCCTCGAAGTAAACCGCACGCCCGCGTGCGTCGGGTGTGCAGCCAAATCCACTCAGCGCGAAGCCGAGTTGACAGTCTGCCGTGCGGTATTCCGGTGCAAGGCTGGTGGGGCGGAGAACGATCAGCTTGCCTTGCAGAGATTCCTCTGATGGAGGAAGGCAAGCCTCCGCGCCTAAAACGGCATAGGGGACATTTCGGGCCGCACGGAATGCTTTGACTTTTTCGACCTGTGCCTGCAAGCGATTCAAAAAGGTTTCTGCAATTTCCAGATAACTCTTACAGGCAAGTGCTTCGGGATACATTGTTTCTCCGAGAAAATTGTACTGCTGATAGCAGGTCATATAGGTTTCGTCCTTTGGATTGAACCCCATAAGCAGAACGCGCCCACCCATACGAATGGACTGTATGATCTCGTAGTCACCGGCTTTGTCGGGTTCTGCGCTTTTCTGCTCCCTGTACCCAAGCCGCTCCGCTTTATCCCGCAAGATAAGGTCTTTGAGATACGCGCCCTTTTCGGGCTGCTGTTCAAACCAATCTCGGACTTCTCCATCGCCAAGGGAAAGCTGGAAAGTAAATCTCATGATTTTGCTGCGATATTCGTCATTCTTTTCTTTTCGTTTCTGATAGTTCGTCATCTGGCCTCACCTTGTTCTTTCTTCAGCGTGGTGTGCTGGTGTTCTTGCTGCGTTATATAATCTCTCTGCTTTTTGTACTCATTTCCGGCCCGTTCACAGAAGTCCTCGATGCAAGAAGCACGGTCAGAGCGGTAATGCCCCCAAAAGAAGTTGGGCGGGCCGTCGCCATCATTTTTACAGTTGCGTTGCCATGTGACAAAGGGGGCAGGGGCTTTCTCACATTCGCCCATGACAAACTCGGCGCTGCCGACGCGAATGCGAGCTGTAATACGGTATTCCTGATTGACCATTTTACCCACTACATAGCTGCCTTGTTCTAACTGGATGGTGCAGCTCCCGTTTTGTGCAAAGGTCGCTGTCACCGGCATGACCGGAAGCCCGCACACCAGATCCGACAGCATGATGAACTGCGACCTTTGGCCCATCAGCTCTTGCGGCAGTTTGTCCATGGGCAGATAAAAGTGCTGCTTGCCCATAATCTCATAACGCAGCAGAAAGCTGTTGATGGGATAGTAGACGCTCATGATTGGGTCTTTGATATGGCCTTGGACGATGTTGGAGTTTATATATTTGGCGTTGTCCAGATACCATTGCGGGTTCGCGCCCGGTGTGTTCCAGCCGAATATGGAGCCTGCCAGCATGGCGGCCTCCTGAATGTCTGTAATGCCGCGCCGCGCATTGTGGCCGCTGGCGAGCTCGCGGTTTTCTTCGCGTTTCCCGGTGTCCCACTCGGAGGGATAATAGCCGCGCTCACCGCACCGGATGATAATAAGCTGACCGCTGGACGGCAGAACGGAAAAACAGGTTTCCGGCAGGTCATTTCTGAATGGCAGCTTTCTTTTCATCGGCTCTGCTCCTGCTGCCGCTTGCGGTGCCAGCCCTCCAGCAGCTTGATGATGACATCCTCCATCTGCTTCGGGGTGTAGCTGGCGGGGAAGTATTTTTGCAGACGGTCGTTGCGGATCGTGACCTTACGCTCCAACGGCTTTTCCTCCCGCATGATGAGGTCGATGATGTTGTTTTCCAGCTTGCCCTCGCCGCTGAGCTGCTTGAGACGCTGAGCCTGCCCCAGCGACGGGGATACCTCATCGCGCTCCATGACCAGCAGAAGGTAGGTCTGTTCTTTTTCGGACAGGTGGGAGAGAAAATCCGCTGCGGGTACGAATTTGAGCGTTCCCGCGTCCACCGCGTCCAACAGCGGAGGAATCAGCTTATTCAGACGCACATAGCGTTGAATTTGGCGCGCGCTGTCCTCGGCTTTTTCTGCCAAAATCTCGTCTGCTCTTAACTTCGTGCCAAGTTGGCGAGAAGTTAAATCAGTCCGCTGTCCCTGCCGTTTCATGGCGTCCAGCTTCAGCTTGTAGGCTTTGGCTTTCTCGCTGGGCAGCAAGTCCTCACGGTTGATGTTGTAGTCTACCACCAAAATATCCGCTTCCTCATCGCTGTAATTGCGGACGATGACGGGGCGGGTATCCAATCCCACGGCTTTCGCGCAGTAATCGCGCCGGTGGCCGGAAATGATCTCATACCCGCCAGCGTCGCGGGGGCGGACGATTAACGGCTCGGCAATCCCGATATGCTCAATGCTGTCCATGAGGCGCACCAAGTCAGGCGTGGGGCGGTCGATGGTATACGGCTGACGGGAATACGGGAAAACTTCTGCGGCTGGGACGATCTGAATCCGCTCCTGTCGGTCGGCCTCACGCTCCGCATCCGTTTTGAACAGGTCATCGTACCGGGTCAGTTCGATGCCGCTTAATTTGCTTGCCAAGGCTCAACACCTCCCTCGTCAGATTTTCATACGCCAGCGCCGCCTTGCCGCTGCGGTCATGGTCGTAAATGCTTTTGTTTTCCACACTGATCTCTGCCGCCTTGATGGAACGGGGAATTTCGCTTGCGAACACATGACCGCCATAGGTCTTGCGGACAAGTGCGTTGATCTCCCGCGCCAATGTGGTGCGGCTATCCACCATCGTCAGTACAATGCCGTCCACCTCCAGCTTTGGGTTGAGCTGCCGCTTGACGCGGCTGATGGTTCGCAAAAGCTGCTCCAGCCCTTTGGCTGGAAGATACTGCGCCTGCACGGGGATAATCACGCTGTCCGCCGCGGTCAGGGCATTGATCGTCAGCATACCCAGCGAGGGCATACAGTCGATGAGCGCGTAATCGTAGCGGTCTGCCACGGTGGACAGATATTGCCGCAGCACCGTTTCACGGCTCATGGTGTTGACCAGCGTGACCTCCAGTGCCGACAGCTCGATATTGGCGGGGACAAGATGGATGCCGGACGGGTGGTGCAGAATGCCCTCACCGGGGGTGATGGGCTGCTCCGCGATGATCTTCTCCATCAGAGTGGAGAGCGTGGGGGATAATTCGTCAGGCTGCGGCCAGCCCAACATCTGCGTGAGATTGCCCTGGGCATCGGCGTCGATCAGCAGGACTTTTTTACCTTGCCGAGAAAGACCAATGCCGAGGCTGGCGGCTGTGGTGGTCTTACCCACGCCGCCCTTCTGATTTGCCAGTGCGATTGTTTTCACGGGCTCGATGCTCCTTTCAGTCGTAAAATGGGTTTCAAAAAAGCAGAGCTGTTCGCTCTGCCTATCCGCTGTCATGGAAGTCGTGATTCACTTTGGCGCGGTAGTAGCTGCCGCAGGTAGCTGGGGCGTTGAACAGCATCTCCAGCAGATAGGCTTTGATGTTGCGAATGTCCGCGGTGCTCTCCCGCAGGCAGTCCAGCACATACTCGATGTGGGAGGAATCCAGCTTCAGAAAACGCTCCTTCACTAACGCCGTATAAAGCTGCTTTCCGCCGATCCGCATGAAGCTGTCCCGTGTGCAGAGGACCTCCAGCATGAGGTCCGCGATCTCGTCGATGTCGTCGTAGGGATGCTGCCGGCGCAGGTGGTCGTACTCGATATTTTCCCGAATCTCTTTTCGGTATTCCTCGATCACCTCCTCCGGCTGCGCGCCCGGATGGATAGATGAATCAGTATTACTCAACTCAGTATTATTCTTATCAGTCTTATTACACTCGGTTTTTCCGAGGTCTTGACTTCTGATTTTCCGAGGTCCAGACTTCGGTTTTTCAGAACTCTTGACTTCGGTTTTTCCGAAGTCTGGATTTCGGCAGCTCGGAAGCTCCGGTTCCGGTGTATCCTCGCCTGGTTCGTCCTCTATACCCATGAAGCGGAGAACATAGATTTTCGCCGGTCTGCCCAGCCCCTGCTTGACCCGCCTTATGAGGCCCACGCCTTTGGCACTGTCCAGCTCCGCGAACAGCTTGACCGCTTTATCCGTCTTGCAGCAGAGCTGTTCGCACGCCTCCTCCAGCGTAAAGTAGATATACACATGGCCATCATCGTCCATCCAGCCGTTTCTCATGGACAGGCTCATGCGGTCCAGCATGAGGCCGTACAGCAGCTTCGCGTCGGTGGAGATCCGCCGAAAGTACGGTTCGGTGATCAGGAGCTTGGGGATGCGGAAAAAGGCGTATTGCTCGGCGTCCATGCCGAGATGGTACGCAAAGATCGCCTGCGGCATATCTGACACCTCCGTTCTGCCACAGTTTTTTATATCTCTCAACGGCGGTCTGTGGTATAGTAAAAGGGAGCATTGACGCGCAATGCTCCCTTACCATAACCAGACCTCCCGGTGGATTCTTATTCAGTTTGACTTAACACATCACTGTCAGCCGTTTGTCAAATAATTGTGTTTCCCGCACGGGGTTTTCCCTTGATTTTGCCCTTATCAGCTCACGCGGTCAAGGGTAACAGCGTATAAAGGAAGATAATTTGGGATGGTTTTGATTTCTCAATAAACCCAGTAATTTCAATGCTTTGCGCCGATTTTGACGGTTGTTTATAAGCGCTAATAACAGATGAAATATTTGGGCGGTGCGAA
>ULTF01025923.1_pt1 | contig 21321 bp, 17 predicted proteins | sample 1957371 | NCBI WGS metagenome assembly ULTF01 (sample SAMEA4835727, study PRJEB28245) | human gut metagenome | biome: gut microbiome; material: fecal sample | place: Denmark | collected 2008
GATATTTTGCCATAAACTTTGGATGTTCTTCAAATAATGTAAAGTCTAAAATACCAATATGATATGTAGGGAACAACATACCATAATCTTGCCCACTCTTGATACTGTCATAGGCTCTCGCCCAGTATAATAGTGATCGATTTGTCCAGTATGTCTGCTTATACACCTGTAATTCAATATTGATGATCCTTGCATCATTCAGCTTGATCTTTACATCTAAGATACAATCTTTTCCTTCAATCTCCTTACCAAGCTCAATGGGATTTTCGATGTGACAGCTTACAATGTCTGCCTCATCCATCTCTAAAAGTGTTGCTAAAAGATTTCGTAACACCTCTTCGTTCTTTTGTAAAACTGCATGGAACATATAGTCATTTTTCATTCCATAAAATTTTCTTTTTTCTGCCACCTACTATGGTCCTCCTTTGTTTGTCACAGGAGTTACCATATATCATATTATTTCGAAACTCCTGCCTTATTGATAAATGTGAAATAAAGCATGAATTTTCTGAAATAAGATATGAGTAAGACTTTGGATCGTTATGTTTAAAATACGCTTCATTTTCTAACAATCCGATAGACTTGATAAAAGAAAATATGCTTTGCAATAACTATACCATTATTGCAAAGCATTGACAATCACATAACATGTTTTTCAAATGGGATGATTGTAAATCAAAAACTAAATTTCGTCTCTGAAAAACTGTATTGTCATATAGTTTTCCCTCCAATCATCACAGTTCATTCGCAAAATCGTCTCTCCCAATTATTGTAATACCACGAATTGCTTCGTGCTCCGCACTCCCGCAATTCTCTCAGACATTCGCATATCGCGAAGCTTACGCTTGTATACTTGTAATACTTAATACTGCAGAGCCCCATTCGCAAAATCGCCTCTTCGAGGCTTTCCTTTTGCTCATGATGGCTGCTCGCCATATAGATTTATAAAAATTGCCCTCTCCAAGCAAGCTTGACGGGCAATTTTATATAAATCTGCCTGGCTCTGCAGTATTACATGAAGTCAAATAAGCTCAACTGGTTTGACTGGGGCAGGCTGCCAAGAAGTCCCAGCTCGCCCATCTTATCAATAACGTTCTGCGGTGCTTTGCTGCGGCTTCGCAGGTCATCTCTGGATAAGAACGGTCCGTCCTTTGCCGCTTCCATCATGGCTTCTGCGGCTTTATCTCCCATACCGTCGATACTGCCGAGGGATGGCATGATCTTGCCGTCGATGATCTGGAACAATCTCGAATGTGCTTTGTAAATATCGATTGGCATAAACTCAAAGCCTCTCGCATACATTTCCTGCACGATACGCAGATCACGGATGGAATCCTGTTCCTTCTTGGATAGCTCATCCTTCCTTCTGTTGTAATCCGCCAGCACGGCTTCAAGATGCTCCTTGCCCTGACACATCAGTTCATAGGAAAAGCAGTCCGCTCGGATACTGTAAAATGCCGCATAGTAGGCAAGCGGATAATTTACCTTACAATACGCAATACGCCATGCCATCATAACATAGGCAGCAGCATGTGCCTTCGGGAACATGTACTTGATCTTTTTGCACGACCAGATATACCAGTCAGGTACATTATGTTCCTTCATGGTCGCGATCCATTCGTCCTTCAGACCTTTTCCCTTTCGCACGCTTTCCATGATTGTAAAGGAAAGTCCCGCCTCAACACCCATCTGCATCAGATAGATCATGATATCATCACGCGTACAGATTGCAGTCGAAATCGTTGCCTTGCCTTCCTCGATCAGCGTCTGTGCATTGCCCAGCCATACGTCCGTACCATGGGAAAGCCCTGCAATACGGACAAGATCGGAAAACGAGGTCGGCTGCGTATCAATTAACATCTGCATGGCAAAATCGGTACCGAACTCCGGAATACCGAGTGATCCCAGTTTACAGCCTAAAATATCCTCCGGCTTGACACCGAGTGCATCTGTATTCTGGAACAGGCTCATAACATCCTTATCATCCAGCGGGATCTTTGTCGGATCGATCCCCGTCAGGTCCTGCAGCATACGGATCATGGTCGGATCATCGTGTCCGAGAATATCCAGCTTTAACAAGTTGTGGTCAATCTTATGGTAATCAAAATGTGTAGTTACGATATCCGTTGTCATATCATTTGCCGGATGCTGTACAGGCGTAAAGGAGTTGATCTCCTCGCCCAGCGGCAGTACAACGATACCGCCCGGATGCTGTCCGGTTGAACGTCTGACACCGGTACAGCCTTCTGCGATCCGTTCGATCTCGCAGCGGCGTTTATGGATGCCACGCTCTTCATAATATTTCATCACATATCCATACGCTGTTTTTTCCGCCAGCGTACCGATCGTTCCGGCGCGGAATGTCTGTCCGTAACCGAAAATAACTTCTGTATATTTATGTGCCTTACTCTGATATTCACCGGAGAAGTTCAGGTCGATATCCGGCTCCTTATCTCCTTTAAATCCAAGGAATGTTTCAAACGGGATATCAAAACCGTCCTTGACCAGCTTTTCGCCGCAGTTCGGACAAATCTTATCCGGCATATCACATCCTGCCTTACCGGCATATGCCTTAACCTCGGGTGAATCAAAATCATAATAATGGCATTTCTTACAATAATAATGCGGGCTCAAGGAATTAACCTCTGTGATTCCCGCCATATTGGCAACGAAGGAAGAACCTACGGAGCCACGGGATCCAACCAGATACCCATCCTCCACCGATTTCCATACCAGCTTCTGCGCAATGATATACATAACGGCAAATCCGTTGGAAATAATAGAATTCAGTTCCTTTTCCAGTCGTTTTTCTACAATATCCGGCAATACCTCGCCATAGATCTCATGCGCTCTCCGGTAGCAGATATCCGTCAGCGTCTGGTCACTGTTTTCAATAACAGGCGGACATTTATCCGGTCTGACCGGATCGATGGAATCCACCATATCCGCGATCAGGTTTGTGTTATCAATAACTACCTCCCGCGCTTTATCACTGCCTAAATATTCAAACTCCGCCAGCATTTCTTCCGTGGTGCGCAGATATAACGGAGCCTGGGAATCCGCATCTTTGAAACCGTTTCCCGCCATGATGATGCGGCGGTATACCTCATCCTCCGGATCCAGAAAATGCACGTCACACGTTGCACAGACCGGCTTGTGGAACTCCTCACCCAGATCGCAGATCTTTTTATTGATCTCCTGAATATCTTCCATGGAATGAATGTTTTCATGATCTGACTTATCGGAATCGATCATAAATGCATTGTTGCCATTTGGCTGGATCTCCAGATAATCGTAGAAATTCACGATATCGGCAATCTCCGCCTGTGGTGCCCCGCGCAGCAAGGCTCTGTAAAGCTCTCCCGCTTCACAGGCACTTCCAAGGATCAAACCTTCTCTGTTTTCAAGGATCAGGCTCTTCGGTACCTTCGGCCGTCTGTTAAAATACTGCAGATGGGAAGCTGAAATGAGCTTATATAAATTGACACGTCCCACATCATTTTTCGCCAGTACAATGGCATGATAAGACGGTGTTTTACGGACATAATCCGTACTTGTCCTGCCCAGCTCATTAACCGCATCCAGATCATGTGCACCTTTTTCCAGCAGCATCGGAATAAATTTCTCAAAAATTTCAGCCGTTGCCTCCGCATCATCTACCGCACGATGATGGTTTTCCAAAGATACACCGACTGTCTTTGCCACATGATCCAGTGTAAACTTGGCAAGCTGTGGCAGCAGCACTCGTGCCATGGCAAGCGTATCCACATGAGTATATGCATAAGGCAGCTCCAGTTTCCTCGCATTTTCCTTAATAAAACCGGTATCAAAAGAAGCATTGTGCGCTACCAGTACACAGCCTTCGCAAAAGGCAAAAAACTCCGGCAGAACCTGATCGATCGTCGGTGCATCCATGACATCTGCATCCGTGATCGTTGTCAGCTTGGTGATCCGGTATGGAATCGGCTCCTGCGGGTTTACATAAGTTGAAAAACGGTCTACGATTTTTCCATTTTCCACCTTTACCGCACCGATCTCTATAATGTGGTTCGTCACACTTGAAAAACCGGTTGTTTCAATATCAAATACAACAAAGGAATCCATCAGGGATTGTCCCTTCGGATTGACTACAATATTTTTCAGATCATCTACCAGATAGATCTCACAGCCGCAGATCACCTTGAAGAAATCCTGTCTGTCAAGCTGTTTTCCTTCCTTTTCCGCCTCTGCTTTCGCACCTTTATACAGATCCTGCCACGTATGGAATACATCCGCAAGTGCCTGTACCACGCCATGATCTGTGATCGCGATCGCCGGATGTCCCCATTTATATGCCCGCTTTACAATATCGATAACATCGGAAACACCGTCCATATCACTCATTTTCGTATGACAGTGCAGCTCTACACGCTTCTTTGCACTGTGATCCATTCTGGTCACGGTAAAGTCTTTTGTTTTTTGCAGGCTCTTAATGGAAATCGTCAGATCCTTATCAAAGCTGTCCATGGCACAAAGTCCCCTGACAAGCAGAAAGGATCCCTTTTTAACCCCTTCCCGAATATTCGGGAGTTCTTCGTTCGGACAGAACATCTTGCATTTCATCGTATCCGTAAAGTCTGTAATAAAGAAGCTGACGATCGTCTTTTCATTACGGATCTCTCGTTCTTCTACACTCAGCACTTTTCCACGTATCGTGATCTCACCCATTTCATCCAGGATCTGATCCATCGGAACGATCTCACCTTCCACATCATAGCCATACAATACATCCGGATTGTCCGAACGCCTGCCCTGTCTGCGGAAGCTCTTAAAATCTTTTTTACCTTCTTTTTTAAATTCTTTCTTCGACGGCTGTGCAGGCTCTGCTTTCTGCACCGGCTGCTTCTGCGGTTGTTCAGCAATTTTTGCATCTGCTCCCTGCATAGGCGATGCGGCATGCTCAAATTCATTTCCGTCCACACTGCTCATATCCACATATTCACTGTCACTCGTTTGTGAAATAGCCGCACGGTTTCCCGCAATTTCCGCGATCCGGCGTGCAATCTTGATATCGTCCTCTTCCCGGTATTTGCTTTCCTTCGGCTCTTCATATGCCACTTCAAAAAACGCACGTACCCCGCATCTTTCACAGACGATCTTGTCCAGGATCTGCAGAAGCTCTCCGCTTTTCTGATGATACAGTGGAATATCTTCCATCGTCAGAACAACTTTATCATCTGCTTCAAAAGACATCTCTGCGGACTTTAACATGCTGTGCAGCATCGGACTGTATTCCTTCAGCTCCAGCAGCATACTGTTTTTATACGCCCCGAAAACAGCCGGCGCATCATACTGCGCAGACAGATGAAACGTTTCATAAAGCTTGACTTCAGGTCCTTCTTTTCCGCCTTCTAAGGCAGAAAAAAGCTGCTTATGCAGCTCTTTTTCCACTTTATAAATATATTCTTTTTCTATGATGTTGTCACAACTTATGTAAACCTTCAGCAGATCTCTTGCTCTTGTCGTCACAACTCTGTCAACTCTGACATCTTCCATATAGACTTTACAGTCGCCTTCCAGATGCAGCGTTGGAAATACTTCCATAAATGAATGACTCACTTCTCATTTCCCCAATTCAATAATTCTTCCCTGAGTGTATTTAATAACTGATCTTCCGGTACTTTTCTGATCACTTCACCTTTTTTGATCAGAAGTCCTTCTCCTTTACCGCCGGCAATACCAATATCAGCTTCTTTCGCTTCGCCCGGTCCGTTTACAACGCAGCCCATAACCGCCACCTTCAGGTCAAGCGGAATATCTGCCACCATCTGTTCCACTGCATTAGCCAGTCCGATCAGATCAATATTCGTTCTACCGCAGGTCGGACAGGATACTACTTCAATACCACCCTTTCTCAGTCCCAGTGTCCGTAAAATCAGCTTTGCGGATTTTACTTCTTCCACCGGATCGCCCGTCAGGGAAACGCGGATCGTATCACCGATGCCTTCATGCAGCAATATACCAAGTCCTATCGAAGATTTGATATTGCCGCTCATGATTGTACCGGACTCCGTGATTCCGACATGCAGCGGATAATTGGTCTCTTTTACGAGCTTTTCATGCGCTGCTACACACATCAGGACATCCGAAGATTTGATACTGATCACCAGATTGTCATATCCCAGATCTTCTATGATACGCACCTTATCCAGCGCACTTTCCACAATACCTTCTGCCGTTACACCATGGTATTTATCTACCAGATCCTTTTCCAGAGAACCGCTGTTTACACCGACACGGATTGGGATATTCCGCTCCTTTGCCACTTCCACAACAGCCTTCACTCTGTCAATGCTTCCGATATTGCCCGGATTGATGCGGATCTTATCTGCTCCGTTTTCCATGGCAGCGATCGCCATCTTATAATCAAAATGGATGTCTGCCACAAGCGGGATATGGATCTGTTTTTTGATCTCGCCGATCGCTTTTGCAGCCTCCTCGGTCGGAACCGTACAGCGGATGATCTCGCAGCCTGCCTGTTCCAGTCTGTGGATCTGCATTACTGTCGCTGCCACATCCTCTGTATGTGTATTCGTCATGGACTGTATCAGCACCGGATTTCCGCCACCGATCACTCTGTCACCAATATGCACTACTTTTGTATGATCACGATACATAATTATCCTCTTTTCATTGCTCTATCTATATAATAATAATTTAAAAAATCTTTGTCAGATCATTGTACAGTACAAATACCATTAAAAGCATCAGGCACGCCATACCGATCATATGCACCAGACCTTCTTTTTCCGGTGGAACCGGTTTACCCCTGACTGCTTCTACCAAAAGGAATACCAGTCTGCCGCCATCCAGCGCCGGGAACGGTAACAGATTCAATACGCCCAGATTAGCGCTCAGCAGGATTGCAAAATTGAGCATATTCAGCCAGATATAATAAATGCCGTCCGGTTTTGACTGGTCGTAGATCTGTGTCACAGTCTGTGCCATTCCGACAGGACCGGATACATCATCCTTTGAAACCTGCCCCTGTATCAGAAGCTCCAGACTCTTGACCGTTGTATTGATCCAGTAACCGACTTCATACAGGCTGTATTTTACAGTACCGAAAATACCGAATTTCTGATAAGAGCCTACGCCATATAAGCCCATATAATAACGCCCTGCTGATTCGTCGTAGATCGGCTTTATCACGGTGTCATACTGCTTGCCGTCTCTTTCATAGGTAACTGCGATATCTTCCCCTTTATTCAGCATGGAAGCAAGACTGATCTCACGATACAGATGGATCTTTTTGCCGTTCATGGAAAGGATCCTGTCTCCATCCTGCATGCCTGCAAGCTGCGCTGCACCGCCATCCGAAACCTGCTGTACGACCGGCAGATCGGTTCCGTAGCTGCCAACAATGATCGTAGACATCAAAAATGCCAGAATAAAGTTAAATACCGGTCCGGCTAAGACAGTGGCAATCCTGGCAAACACCGGTGCATCCGGAAATGCGCCCGGCTTCTTTTTGCTGCCCAGCTCTGTATTGGCCACCGCCTGCTGCACATCCTGCTGCGGATCTGCTTCTCCACTTTCTGCTTCTTTTTTTTCGGTATCGCGTTCGATGCCATCCTCACCTTCAAAAATACAGGCACCGCCAAGCGGCAGTAAACGGATCGCATATTTGGTACCGCCCTTTTTCACCGAAAAAATACACGGCCCCATACCGACTGTAAATTCCACAACCGAAATTCCATTTGCTTTTGCAATGATAAAATGTCCGAATTCATGCGCAATGACAACTACGCCGAAAATGATAAAAAACAGGACAATGCCCAATCTTTAACACCTGCTTTCAATATAGTCATAGCATGCAGCTTCCGCCTCTAAGATCTGCTCCACCGTCGGATTTGCGATCACATGATGGTTCTGCATACATGCACCGATCAGCTCCGGAATATCCAGGAAACCGATCTTATCCTGCAAGAAGAGACTGACTGCCTTTTCATTTGCAGCATTAAATACCGTTGGCATACTGCCGCCTGCCCGGAATGCTTCATAAGCCAGCTTCAGTCCCGTAAACACTTCCATATCAGGCTCCTCAAATGTAATTCTGCCCAACTTGAAGAAATCTATGTTGTTTTCCTGCATCGGTCTTCTGTCAGGATAAAAAAGTGCATACTGGATCGGCAGTTTCATATCCGGTACGCCAAGCTGTGCGATCACCGCGCCATCTACATACTCTACCATAGAATGTATGATGCTTTGTGGTTGTACTACTACAGTTATTTTTTCCGGCGGTACATGGAATAACCAGCCGGCTTCCATAACCTCCAGTCCTTTGTTGACCATTGTCGCGGAATCGATCGTGATTTTGCGTCCCATCGTCCAGTTCGGATGCTTTAAGGCATCTGCTGCTTTTACATTGGTAAGCTGCTCTTTTGTAAACCCGCGGAACGGACCGCCTGATGCAGTCAGAAGGATCTGTCTGATCTTATCCTTCGGTTCTCCGTTTAAAGACTGGAAAATCGCACTGTGTTCGCTGTCAACCGGTAAGATCTTCACGCCATGCTTCTTTGCAAGCGGCATAATGATATGTCCTGCCGTCACAAGCGTTTCCTTATTGGCAAGCGCAATATCCTTGCCTGCCTCGATCGCTGCGATCGTCGGGCGGATTCCGATCATTCCCACGATCGCGGTGAGTACAACATCCGCCTCGGGCAGAACCGAAATGGCAAGCAGACCATCCATGCCCGTCAGTACCTGCACCTGCAGATCACTGACACGCTGCTTTAAATCCTTTGCCGCCTCTTCCGACCACATAACCGCATAAGAGGGCGAAAATTCACGGATCTGCTGCTCCATCTTTTCCACACTGCTGCCTGCTGCCAGTGCAACCACATGCAGATCTTCTTTATAGCTGCGTACCACATCCAGTGTCTGCGTTCCGATCGAACCTGTGGAACCCAGCAATACGATATTTTTCATCTTTCTGCTCCTTCTACCATCTTCCTCCGGATCACGTCTACAGCTCCAGAAGAATGATACATAAATAATAGATCAGCGGTGCTGTTACGATCACACTGTCAAAACGATCCATAATGCCGCCATGTCCCGGGATCAGCCTGCCATAATCCTTGATGTTATGATCACGCTTGATACCGGAAGCCGCCAGATCACCGAGCTGGCTTAAAACTGCTCCGACACCTGAGATCAGCGGAAATGCCCAGATGGCATCATCCGAAACAGCAGTCACGCCCGCCTTCTGCAGTCCCCACGCATATAAAAAGCCGATCAGCGCAGCACCTGCCACGCCACCAACCGCTCCTTCAATTGATTTTTTCGGGCTCAGCACCGGTGCCAGCTTATGTTTTCCCAACAGCTTACCGACTGCATACGCACACGTATCGCAGCCCCAGGATGCGGAAAAGATCAGCCATACCAGAAAGATGCCCTGTGTCAGGTTTCTTGTCATATAAATATAGGACAAAAGCACCGGACAATACAGGAACGAAAAGCCTGCTGACATAACCTGCTGTGCATGATACTTCGGGAATGTCAGAACATATACAAGCATCATGCCCATGATCGTCAGAATGATCGCAAGCAATGCATACGTATCAGAATCCGTCAGATACCGCACAATATAATATGCCACGATGCCAAGATATCCGACGATCTCAATACCGGAGGGCTTTTTCTCTTCTTTTCGTACATTCGTTGCTTTCACAAGCTCTGAAAATCCGACAAGTGAAATAAAAAGAGTCAGGGCATACAAAACGATGCCCCCATTACTCATTGCAAATGCCAGAATGATCAGAAGCAGTATTCCACTGATCAGTCTTGTCAGCATGTTACTCCTCCTTTACAAGCCCAAACCGGCGATCCCGCTGATTGTAGGCTGCAATTGCTTCCTCCAGTTCCTTTTTGCCGAAAGCAGGCCATGGAACCGGTGTAAAATAAAGCTCCGTATAGGCAAGCTGCCAGATCAGGAAATTGGAAATCCTCTGTTCTCCGCTTGTACGGATCATCAGATCCGGTTCAGGGATCCCTTTTGTATCCAGATAGTCAGCGAACTTTTCGATCGTCATGTCTTCCGGCTGGAGCCCCTTCTGGGTATCTGCCATTACCTTGCGGACTGCACGAACGATCTCATCCTGCCCGCCGTAATTTAATGCGATCTGGAAATTCAGACCATCATAGTCTTTTGTTGCTTCCTCAAGCTCAGCGATCCGCTCCCGGATATCCGGTGCAAGCCCCATCTTATCTCCCAGTACGCGGACACGCATATTATTTTTCGCTGCGGTTTTCAGACAGGTCTTCATATAATTGTGCAGAAGTTTCATCAGTGCATCCACTTCGTCCTTCGGTCTGTTCCAGTTCTCTGTGGAAAATGCATAGACCGTCAGGTATTTCACACCAAGGTCGTACGCTGCAGCACAGACTGTTTCCACATTTTTGCTGCCCTGTACATGCCCGTAATTACGTGGCATTCCCTTGCTCTTTGCCCATCTGCCGTTTCCATCCAATATAATGGCGATATGATTCGGTACACTCATTATACAGTCATAATCTCCTTTGACTTCTCTTCTACCATACCATCAATTTCTTTGATGAATTTATCGGTTACTTTCTGTAACTGCTCTTCTAACATCTTGATCTCATCTTCGGAAACATCTTCCTTTGCCAGCTTCTTGAAGGAGTCATTTCCATCTCTTCTGGAATTACGTACCGCAACCTTGCTTTCCTCACCTTTTTTCTTCACTTCCTTAACCAGATCCTTACGACGTTCCTCGGTAAGCTCCGGGAATACCAGACGGATCACGGAACCATCGTTGGATGGTGTAATGCCGACATCAGAACATAAAATTGCTTTTTCGATCTCTTTGATCAGGGATTTTTCCCATGGCGCGATCTGGATCATTCTCGGTTCCGGAACTGTGATATTACCAACCTGCTGCAGTGGTGTCGGTGTTCCGTAATAATCAACCTTGATCTTATCAAGTACATGAGGATTGGCTCTTCCTGCACGGATCGTCATGAAATCCTCTCCTAAAAAGTCAACTGTCTTCTGCATTTTTTCTTCAAATGTTTTTACTCTTGCATCCATTTTATATGTCCTCCCTTATTCTATACTGTAACCTTTGTTCCGTTAAATTTACCGTTCATGGTATTCACAATGCTGTTTTCTTCATTCAGTCCGAATACCCACATCGGCATTTTGTTATCTCTTGCCAGAATAGACGCTGTCATATCTACAACCTGCAGATTCTGTGCAACCACATCATCAATGGAAACCTCATCGTATTTCTTTGCATTTGGATTTTTATGCGGATCGTCATCATATACACCGTCGATCGCTTTTGCCAGCAGGATCACATCTGCTTCTACTTCAATGGCACGCAGTACAACACCTGTATCTGTTGAGAAGTAAGGATGTCCTGTTCCGCCTGCGAAAAATACTACCATATTCTTTGAAAAATATTTATTGGCACGATCCTTGGAAAACAGCTTTGTAAACGAACCACATTCAAACGGTGTCAGGATCGCCGTCATCATTCCCACGCTTCTGAAGATCTCCGATACATAAATACAGTTCATGACAGTTGCCAGCATTCCGATCTGATCTGCCTTTGTTCTGTCGATATTTTCGCTGGAACGGCCACGCCAGAAATTACCGCCGCCGATCACAATACCGACCTGTACGCCGTCATCAACAAGCTGCTTTACCTGCAATGCCACACCACGTACTGTTTCTTCATCAAAACCGGTCTTTTTTTCTCCTGCAAGCGCTTCGCCGCTCAGCTTCAGCATTACTCTTTTCATATCTTTTCTCCTATCACTTTGTCCCTTGGTTTATTTTGCGATCAGATCATTAAAGAAATCTGTCGGATTTACTTCTGCGTAGCACTGGCTGCACATACCTTCGATCACTGCACCGTTGTTGATCTGAACGGATTTGGATTTGATATTCCCCATTACAATGGCGGATGCATCTAAGATAACCGGTCCCTTCACATCAATATCGCCTTTGACAGCGCCTGCGATCACCGCACTGGAAGCTGCCACATTACCGATCACAACGGAATTCTGTCCGATCTTGACAGTTCCTTCCGCAACGATCATACCTGTGATATGTGCACCGTCTGCAAATACCTCCGCAGCTTTGGAATCTCCTTCGATCGTACCTGAAACATTTAACTTGCCGAGCAGCTCAACCTTTCCTTTTACTTTACCGAGAATATCCACATTGCCTTTTGCGCTGATATCACCAGTTAATGTCATGCCTGCAGTGATGATCGCTGTTTCATCTAATACTTCTGTATCTTCTAAACTCGTTTTCTGTTCTTCCATTGCTTTTCCTACCTCTTTTTCCAATTCTGATTCTTCTTTTTCTGTATGCTGTCCCAGATCCATATGCATGAGCATTTCTTCCGGTGTCTGCATCTGTCTCTCTGCAAAATCATCTTCATCCTCATCTGCTTCCGGTTTTACGATACCTGCAATGCTCTGCATCTGCTCCGCTGCCGCTTTCTGCAGCATAACCGCCTCGGATTCTTCTGCCGACTTTTCTGAAGTTTCTTCCACAGCTTCTGCTGCCTCAGCTTCTTCCTTCACTACTTCCGGTTCTTCCGTCTCTACAACCTGTTCTTCGTCTTCCGGTGCTGCAGACTCCGCTTCCGGCTCCTCTTCAGCAGCCTGGTCATCCTGTTTTTCTTCCTGCTTTTCCTCATCCGCAGTTTCTGCATCCTTTGTTTCTTCTGCAGCTTCATCCTGCTTTCCGGCTTCTTCGTTGTCAGGGCTTCCGACTTCCGCAGCCAGTGCTTCCTGCACTTCCTTCAGCGCATCATCCAGTGCCTTATCTTCGTCGTCTTTTTTACTTTCCTGTCCCGTCTCTTCTTCCGGCAGAAGTTCATTGACTGCCTGAGACAGGTCTTCTTTCAGTTCCTGAAAAAATCCCATTTTTTCTCCTCCGTTTATTATTACTGCTGCGCAGTTGATTGTTGTAATTTCAGATGCTGCACAAATTCCATGTCATCACTGACCGGCAAAAGAACCGTATCATCCATTGCCTGTATTTCCTCAATGATCGCAGGAAGCGCTTCCACTGTCGTATTTTTATTCGCCGCATCATGCAAAAGGACAACAGCGGTCTGATGCTTCCCCACACCTGTCAGTACATTGTCCACTAGCGTCTGTGCTTTTACCTTTTTGCCTGTTGCATCACCGCTTGACACATTCCAGTCCAAATAATAGATATCCTGTTGCTGCATATACGCTGCAAGCTCACTCATATCCACCGTACTGACCTGATTGGAGCTTCCACCCGGAAACCTGTAAAAATGTGACCATACACCGGTCGTATCATATAAGAAATCCTGCAGCCTGGAAAGATCCTCTTCAAAGGCTTCCTCCGAAGCATAGATCTCATCGTATTTGTGGCTGTAGGAATGCATACCGAGTGTATGCCCTTCCTCTACAATACGCTGATACATTTCCTTGTACTTCTCCTGCGGCTTTCCTGTCACAAAAAAAGTAGCTTTCACATCATACTGTTTTAAAATATCCAGTATGGCATCTGTGTTACTGCTCGGTCCATCATCAAAGGTCAGATAAACCTTTCTCTTCTGTCCATCGTCCGGTTCCGTTTCTTCTGCCTGCCATTTTGCAAGGCTGTTATCTGCCTGCATTCCGTCTGCCTGCTGCCAGGCTTCTGCATCTGCTTCTGCGGAAGCAGTCTGTTCAGCCCCGGCAGTACTTTCGCTCTGCTGCGATGCGATCTGCCGCTGCACCTGATCCAGTTCTTTCTGCAGTCTGTCTACCTTGATAAACAACAAAATACATAACAGGATCGGAATCAGAATCCCTAAAAGTAAATACGCTACTATCAGCCTCTTCATGGAAGAAATCCGGCTGCGTCTCTTTTCCTCTTCACTTTTTGGCATACCAAGACTCCATTCTTTGCATATTCGATTTATTCTATCATAATTTTTATCCGAAATCCAGCGTTATAGATACAAATTGACAGACTGTATTTGGAACATAAACAAAGCTCATCCATACAATCTTTTTCCTGTTGCTGTACAGATAAGCTTTTCTGCTTCTTTATCCCTTATTTTGTTTTCTCAAAAAGCTGTATACCACGGGCAAGGCGCGTAAGCCCTTCTTTAACTGCTGTATGCGGGCATGCGATGTTCATACGCAAAAAGAGGTTCCCGTTTCCGTGATAGCCGCTGCCCTTGGACAGATACAGTCCTGTTTCTTTTCGGAGAAATTCCTGCAGATGATCCGTGTCATCCGTTACCTTGGAACAATCCAGCCAGAGCAGATAAGTCGCTGTATTTTCCACCAGATGGATCTGCGGCAGTTTACCTGCCAGAAATGCTGCAACCATATCCCTGCTTTCTTTCAAATAGCTCCGCAGGCTGTCAAGCCATGCATCTCCCTCTGTAAAAGCCGCGATCGTGCCTGCCATGGCAAAGGCATTCGGCTCTGCCACTTCATCGGAATTCAATCCTCTGTCCATCTTTTCCCGGATCGCTTCATCCGGTATCATGACTGCTGCCGACTGCAGCCCCGCCATATTAAAGGTCTTGCTCGGTGCCAGGCATGTAATGCTGTTATATTTGCAATCGTCCGATACGGAAGCAAACGGTACATATGCATAGCCGGGCATCGTCAGATCACAGTGGATCTCGTCCGCTACAACCAGTACATGGTGTTTTTTGCAAAGTGCACCGACTCTGGCAAGCTCTTCCTTACTCCAGATCTTTCCTGCCGGATTCTGCGGATTACATAATAAGAGCATCGTTGTCTGCGGATTTGCCAGTTTTTTCTCCAAATCTTCAAAATCCATTTCGTATTGTCCTTTTTCATAAAGAAGCCGGTTTTCCAGTACATGTCTGCCATGATTTTCAACACAGTTATAAAAAATATTATAGACCGGTGTCTGCACAACAACATTATCTCCTACATTTGTCATGCGTTTGACCGCCACATCGATCGCAGGGATCACGCCTGTACAGAAGATCAGCCAGTCCTCCTGCATTTGAAAATGATGTCTTCTCTGCCACCAGCTGCAAATTGCCCGGTTCCACTCCTGCGGAACAACGGAATAGCCAAAGATACCATGCTCTGCCCGCCGGATCAAAGCTTCCTTGACACAGGGTGCTGTTTCAAAATCCATATCCGCAACCCACATCGGGAGCTCACCTTCTTTGATATCCCATTTATAGGAAAAGGTATTTCTTCTGTCTGTTATCCGATCAAAATCATATGCTTCCATTTTTCTTCCTTTCCACTGTTTGCAGTTTACATAATGTTTTCGTACCACCGGTTACAATTTTTTCAGAAGCCGGATCAGCATAAGGATTCCCCGGCAGATCAGCTCCAGACACATGGCGATCCATACGCCTGTCAGTCCAAACGGCTTTGCCAGTATCCAGGAAAGCGGGATACGCACAAACCAGAGACTGATAAAATTCAAAATGCTTGGGATCATCGTATCCCCTGCCCCGCGCAGTGCACCTGACGCCACAATAGAAGCCGCATACATCGGTTCCGCAAAAACTTCGATCCGAAGCACCTTCGTTCCGAGTGCCTGTACCGCCGGATCCGGGGAAAGCGACAGCATCATGAGCGGTGCCAGAAAATACATCAGGATTCCCGTCACAGTCATAACGCCAATACCGGTCCACGCCGTCATCCTTGAAAAATGGTGTACCAGATTTTTGCGTCCCGCGCCTGTACTCTGTCCTACCAGTGTTGCTGCTGCCTCACCGATTCCATAGCCCGGCATGTAACACAGACTTTCCGCCGTTACCGCAAAAGAATTAGCAGCCAGTGCCACCGAACCGAGCGGCGCCACGATCCCTGTCGTTACGATCATGGCAAGACAGACAACAAATCGTTCAAATGTCACCGGGAGCGATAAAGTGATCGCCTTTTTCTGACATTCCGCCGAAAGATGAAATCCTTCTTCCTTCCGGATATGCAGGATCGGACTTTTCACGCAGGCAAAATACAGCATGATACTCGCAATGATCAGCTCCGATACGCCCGTGCCAAGTGCTGCACCTGCCACACCCATTCTGCAGCCGTATATAAACAGTGCATTAAACAAGACATCCAGAAGACACAGCAGGGAATTTAAGATACCGGGCACTTTCATATTGCCGCTGCTCTGCAGCATACTGCCTGCCAGCACATTCAGTCCCGAACAAGGCAAAAAGCAGACATAGATCAGAAAATAGTGTCCTGCGTCCTTTAAAATAGCCTGTTCTCCGCCAAGCCAGCCCGGCAGAAAGCTGCTGATTGCAATACCGATCGCAGCCAGAAATACGGAAATGCACGAAATGGTAAAAAGGGCCTGCTTCAGTACATCTCTTGCCGCCTCCAGCTTATTGGCTCCGATCAGCTGAGCTGCCTGTACGGCAAATCCGACCGAAAAAGAATTGCAGACGCCGCCAAAAAGCCATGTTGTCGATGCAACCAGACCGATCGCTGCTGCTGCCCCCGAGCCAAGCCGCCCCACCATGGATGCATCAATATACTGCATTGCCACAGAAGTAAGCTGTGCCATGATCGCGGGAAGTGAAAGCTGTATCACCAGCAGGATCTGCTGCCTGCCGGAAAGCTCCCGCCCCATCCTTATATAGGAGACCAGTTCCTCTCTGTTTTCTTTTTTATTTTTTACGTTCTCTTGTTTCATGTAACTGATAGTCTTTCTTTATTTCTTCCGGTCTTCACATCACAACACTTCATTCTGAAAATACTCATGCAGTTTTCTGCTGTAGATTTCCCGTTAGTCTTCGGTAACAATATCCGTATTTTCCTTTTTGACATCCGGATTATCAAAAATGATCTCGTCGATCTGTTTTGCCCGGATTTTTCCGGAGATCGGATTTTTCACGCTATCAATCTTAGAGTCGATCTGTGCATCTACGGTTGCATATTCAAACGCCAGATTGGTATTCAGCAGCCTGCAGTTTTCCATCTTCAGATTATCCATATAGCACATGCCCTGCTCACTCTCGATCGTACAGTTGATCAGTGTGACATTTTTTGCGTTCCAGCCCAGATATTCTCCGGATATAAAGGAATCATAAACCGTTACATTTTCGCAGTTCCAGAAAGCATCCTTGGACAACATTCTGGCATTGCGGATCGTCAGGTTCTTTGCACCGTCAAAGCTGTAATTGCCGACCAGCGTAAAATTATCGATCTCCATATCGGAGCTTCCCATTGCAAAATAGTCGCCCTTGGCTGTCACATTCTGCATTTTTACCTGACTGCAGTTCCAGAGTGTTTCTGCCGCATTCGGGAAATTGATATCCTTGAGCACGACATCCTTGCATCGTCTGAAACCCTTCGGTGCCTGATAAGTAATATCCTCCATGGAAATATGGTCTGTATACCAGATACCGGCTCTTGCCATTTCAAACATGGTAGAATGCTTTACTTCTACATTCCGGCAATACCACAGCGGATATTTCCACTGAAACAGACAATTCTCTATTTTTAAATTTTTACTTTCCTTCAGCGGTGACTCGCCGTCCGCAAAGGTACAATAAGAAAGCTCCAGATCTCTGCTTTGAAATAAAGCACGCTCTCCTACAAATTTTTGTTGTGTATACTGATTCATGTTCTTCCACTCACTTTCTTCTTATAGCATACCCAGATTTCGTTTATCCTGTTCTTTTTTATCATGACTTTCGCATGCTGTCAAGGTAAAGTTAGGTTTAGGTATTTATTTTGTATAAGTACCGGTCAATTTACCATAGGCGGCTATATTTCCACTCGCTCCTGCAGCATCTGCATCCAGTTCCTGTGCAATCTTGTCAATACCATCACACACTGCATTAACTTTTCCTGCATAGTCTGTCTTTGCCTGCTTTAATGCAAACACATACACTTCATAGGAATGAGTTCCGGCAGGTGGATACGGTCCGATATAACCGGTGTCACTTGTCCCCTTATTGACCTGTGTGATCTCTCCCTGCACTACTTCTTCTTTCGTCAGAGTACCTGAGATCAGATGGATCCAGTTATTTCCATCCGGATCTATCATATAGATCACATAAGCCTGTGCATTTTCTGCCTTTTCCCAGCTTAGCTGCGGCGAAAGGTTTTTTCCACGCTCCGTATTGGCAATGCTGTCATCCCATACACCGTTTTGCAGATTTTCGCTTGTTACGGTCAGCTCGTCTATCCCCGCCCAATCGAATGTGGACGTTGTATTTAGTTGTTCATGACTAACTTCCATTATTGGCACTATTGCCAGTAATACCGCCAATAATAGCACCAGACAGAGCATTCCAGTTATGAATGCCATGCTTTTATTCTTTTTATGTTTTCTTTTCATATAAGATTCACGCTTCCATATTTCTTATGTATTTACATTTTGGAAATGCCCATTTGTATGTTTTTCCCGGTATTGGATAAATTTCTGTAATTATTCCTAAGCCTAGATCTTTATCTCTGCTTCTCACAATCTATCCTGCCATTCACAACCCTGATCCCATACTTCTCAAGATCGACTCTGCCGTCCACAACTTCGATCCCGTCTGCGCGCAGGCGGTCTGCCTGTGCATTTTCCCCACCAAATGCAAAAGCGCCTGCAAGTTCCCCTTTGGCATTTACAATGCGATAACACGGGGTAAGTTCCGGGTCGGGATTTTTGTGCAGTGCATTGCCAACCGCCCTGCACATCTTTTTATCTCCTGCCAGCTCTGCGATCTGCCCATAGGTTGCAACCTTCCCTTTCGGTACCTGCCTGACCGCTTCATAGATCCGCTTTGCGGGGCTGTCCGTGACCAGATCATAGCTTTCCGCGATCATCCGTCTGACCTCTTCTACCGGAATACTGCCATCCACAATGATCGTATTCCAGTGCTCTTTATTTTGATGATAGCCGGGGATAACTGCAGCATATGCATTTCTCCAGAAGTCACGCCATTCCGGCTTTACTTTTACATTCAGATTTAAAAAGCCGTCTTTTTCATACGTCCATAGAAAGACCTTTTTGCTTCCCTTCACCCGGACAAGCTGCCAGTTTGGATCATGGAATGGAGCTTCCTGATAGGTACCTGGGAAAGACAGTCCGTATTGTAGTATGTCCTGCCTTGTCAGCAGATCCGCTGTGCTTCTTGTCTCTTTTGCTTCTTTCATATCTCTGCCTCCTCTTACAACTGCATTTTCCAAGTATCCAGCTTCTTTTCGTATGCTTCAAATTCCTGCAGCCGCTTCTGAAGTGCCAGTATTTCATGATTGATATGCCTGCCAGCATAAAAACGGCTTCCAGCTTTCCTTTTTCAAAAAGGAACTGCTCTTCATATTGCGAATACCAATATGCTGCATCCGTATCATACAGGGACTTTGTTTTATTCCACATATATCCTCCATAGTTAGCCGCCGTCAACTTTTCTATGCCATAGCGGCATTTCGCGTCTATACCGTAGCACTATAACCGTGCGACCTATCTTCCTGTTACAGCATATCATATGCATACTATGAAAAGCAAATATGTGCAGATTTTTTACGCTTCTGTCCTGCCTTCCAGCATATTCTCCAGTGTATGCCAGCCAAGCACCGCACATTTAACACGGGCAGGCATATGAGAAATATCGGCAAGTGCACCAGCTTCTTCCAAAAGCTCCATTTCCTCGTCTGTCGCCTCTCCCTTGATCATATGCAGAAAGCTTTCTTTCAGTCTTTCTGCTTCTTCTACCTCTCTGCCGATGATCAGATCCAGCATAATGTCCGCGGAAGCCTGCGAAATTGCACAGCCGTCGCCTGTGAAGGAGCCGTCCACGATCTTTCCATCCTCTACTTTAAGATTTAAAATAATATCATCTCCGCAGCTTGGATTCACGCCTTCGAGCTGCATATTGGCATCCGCAAGCTCATGCTTATGCATGGGATGCAGGTTGTGATCCGTTAATATTTCATTGTAAAAGCTTCTGTTATTCTCCATAGCCCATTCTCCTTCTGATCGTCTGCACGCTTGCAAGCAGCTTTTCTATATCCTCTTCCGTGTTATAAAAATACATGCTGGCACGAGTGGTTGACATAACGCCAATCTGTTGCATCAGAGGCTGTGCACAGTGATGTCCCGCACGGACTGCAATGCCATCTGCATCCAGAATGCTGCTGACATCATGCGGATGCACGCCATCTATGGTAAAGCTGACAATCCCACAATGCTCTTTCGGATCCGGTGATCCCTGGATCTGTACATGTAGCACCTTCTTAAGCCCATCCATCAGCTGCGTAGTCAGCAAAAGCTCCTGCTTCTGTATCTGCTCATAACCGACTTCCTGTAAATACCGGATCGCCGCCGCAAGTGCCCATGCCCCTGCACCATTGACAGTACCTGCCTCAAATTTATGTGGCAGCTCGGCATACACTACCTTATCTCTTGTCACCGTCTGGATCATTTCTCCGCCGGTCAAAAAAGGCGGCATTTCAGAAAGCAGTTCCTTCCTTCCATATAATACGCCAATTCCCATAGGTGCCATCAGCTTATGCCCGGAAAATGCCAGGAAATCCACGCCCAGTTTTTGTACATCCACTTCCATATGCGGCGTAGACTGCGCTGCATCCAGTACAACAACAGCTCCGCTTTTCCTTGCCAGTGCGACGATCTTTTCAATCGGTGTCCTGATACCAAGCACATTGGATACCTGCGTAACTGCGACCAGCTTTGTTTTTTCCGAAAAAGCAGCCTGCAGATCCGCATCCGAAATATGTCCCTGCCGGTCACATTCCAGATACTTGACGACCGCACCTGTTTTTTCAGCCACCATACGCCACGGAAGCTGATTGCTGTGATGCTCCAATATACTGACTACGATCTCATCGCCTTCCCGCAGATGCGATAAGCCGTAGCTATAGGCAATCAGATTCAGGCTTTCCGTTGCATTTCTTGTAAAGATGATCTCCTTTGCGGATGCTGCATGGATAAATTTTGCCACACATTCCCGCGCCTCTTCATAGCGATCTGTTGCTTCTATTCCCAGAGAATACAGACCACGCAAAGGATTAGCATTATAATTTCTGTAAAATTCCATTTCTGCTTCTATGACCACATCCGGACGCTGCGCCGTTGCTGCACTGTCCAGATATACGATCGGATTTTCCCGCAGGAGCGGAAAATCCTGTCTGTAATCACGCTTCATCGCCTGTTACCTCCCAAAGCCAGTTTTCAGCCTGTTCTGCAATTTTCTGCTCTCCGATCCGGTTACAGAGTGCTTCCAGCTTTGCTCTTGCCAGCAGATTGCAGGCATCCTCTTCCGAAAGTCCTCTGCTTGCCAGATAAAACAGTACCTCATCTGCCGG
>ULTF01018510.1_pt1 | contig 20853 bp, 15 predicted proteins | sample 1957371 | NCBI WGS metagenome assembly ULTF01 (sample SAMEA4835727, study PRJEB28245) | human gut metagenome | biome: gut microbiome; material: fecal sample | place: Denmark | collected 2008
GAATTGTTTGAGAAAAGGTGCTTTGGAGGATTTAAGCATAATTACCAAAGTGCAAAGATACTGACACAAATTGAAGAAAAATATAAGGAATATCCAGGCTTGAATGTTAGTGTTCAAGTTGTCGAAGGTGTTTTAAAGCATACAAAATTGAAGCTGGAAAAAATCAAATTGGAAGACTTTTTGTCTAAAGAGTATATAGATAAAATAAAAATTGAGGGCAAAAATGATGTTCAGGTTTGTTCAAGTTTAGAAGGACAGGTTGTTGCCATTGCAGATGAAATTGCACAAAGAGGGCATGATGTTGATGATGCCCTTACTTCAGGAGTGATGACAATTGAAGAGTTCAGAGACAGATTGAAAATAGATAAATGTAAAAAGTTATATGAGAATATTAATGAAGAATTAGAAAATATTGAAAGATCAGAACGGCTTATTATAGATAAAAAGGAACTGATAATTTCTAGAATTGTGTCAGTTATTATCAATTACTTTATTCAGGAGACTATAAAGAATTCATTAGAGATGGTTAATAGGAACGATCTTAAGGAAATAACATGGGAGAATACCGAGCAGCTAATTAGTTTCCCTGAAGATGTAAAACGTGTAAATGACTATTTGGAGAAAGTAGTGCAAAAAAAGGTGATTTGCAATAATGAAGTTGCAAGAGCCGATTATAATGCGAGTATGATTGTTCAAAAGCTGTTTGCAAAATATTATAAAAATCCAAGATTATTACATTCTGGGACTGTACATAAAATCTTTATTGAGACATTAAAACATGAAAACCCAAATGTTTCAAATAGCGCTATTAATTTAAGCGATGGAAGTATTGCATTAGTAAATGAGGAAATTTACGAAATTACTTCAAAAGAAATTGATGATGACCTTATTTTAAAGTATTTAGCAGACAAGAATAGTTATTGCGATGAGAAAGATGTTGTAATATTTGAGAAGAAAAAGATATTGATAAGGGCAATAACTGACTATATTGCAGGGATGACAGATGGTTATGCGCTTGAAGAATATAAAAAATTGATGTGATATATATATTAAAATAACACCAATTATACTATATATAGTGCTTGACAGGTATGATAAAATTAAAATATAAAAAGATAAGGGATTTTATATGAAGGATGAAGAATTTAACGATGAACTTATACAAAAGTTTCCAACGATACTTCACGATGCACTTAAAGATGAAAAAAACAAGAAGCAATTTATTAATACTGTAAGTGTGCGATTTTCTGAAATTACTGTTTTTAGAGCATTACATAAATCAGATTGTATAAAAGATGAAGATTTTGAATGCGATGTGATAGAAAGTCAGAAATATAACAGAAAATTAAGGATTCCATATAGCATAGGATGTTATTCGATTTCCGTTAATGAAGATATAGAACAATTAAAATTATCTGTAAAATTTCCTAATCATAACAGACCGTTAGAAGGAATAGCAAAGGGAACTATGAGATGTGAGTACGGACCAGCAGATAATATTTTAAAAAAAACACATCATAATTGGTATCTTTTTGAAAAAGAAATTAATAATATGAAAGAGAGATTTGTATTAGTGAAAGGGGAGGATTGCAATGGATAAAGATGTGTGGGGCTATATAGATGGAATTGGGAATATATATGTTGAAGAAGAGTTAGTTGTTGGAACAGAAACGATTTTATTTACATGTGAAGATGATATTCATAATAAATATTTGTTTATGACATATGATTCTTATGAAGGAGAATATGTTTTTATTAAATTGGAGAAAAATGTTCTTATTAACATGTTGGAGAAAAGAATACCGATAGAAAAAGTATATAGAGATGCTGGAACTATATATATGACACATGGAGAGAACTATATGAATCTGGAGAAAGAGGAATATGAAGCAAAAGAATTTCCTCCTCAAAAACTTCCAGAAAAAAATGTGTACTATACTATTACATCCGAATATATAAAAGCTTATATAGATAAGTTAAAGACGGGAATATGTAGTGATACAACATATGAACCATTAAATTCACATGTAAGTAGAGAAATAGTAGTGAATGACATCAATTATAAGGTGGAAGAATTACAAAAAGAATACAATTGCAATTATATGAAAAATGATAAAATACAGGTTGATAATAGTTTGATTTATGACGAATTAGCATATGCGGCATAGGAGATGTTTATGGAATTAAAGGAAAGCGGTTTTCAATTTTTAAACCCAAGAATAAAATATACTGAATTTATAGTGAATGATAATTTTGATTCATCTTTATATAAAGGAATTGGAATATCATGCAAAAAGGAAGAGAAAAGAATGGAAAATAATTCAGCTCAAGTTGATTTAATAATCATAATTGGCAGTAAAGAAAATAAAGATCCATTTTTTATTAATATTAGAATATCTTCTTTGTTTGAATGGGGATATGGTATTCCAGAAAAAAATATACAAACATTATTGAATCAAAATGCGTTGGCAATGCTGGTATCGTACCTTAGACCATATGTTGCAAATATTACCGCTAGCGCAGGATTTAATCCATATCATATACCATTTATTAATTTTCAAGATACTAATTAATGGTTATAATATTATCATTAATTAGTAGTTTTTAGAGGAGTGACCATATCAATATGGCACTCCTTAATTTATAAAGAATATTTCATTATTTACATAAGCTTAATAATATGTATATAGATATATTAATATAATTATCGCACAACCATAAATTTACCCAATTGAATTGTATTTCCCCTAAAAAGTATGTATAATAATCTTCAATAACAATGGAGGAAACAGTAATGTCATTATTTACAGGAAAAACTTTATTAATAACAGGTGGAACTGGTTCATTTGGTAATGCAGTATTAAACAGATTTTTAAAGACAGATATTGGTGAGATAAGAATTTTTTCAAGAGATGAAAAAAAACAGGATGATATGAGACATGAATTTCAGGCAAAGATGCCTGAAGTGGCAGAGAAGATAAGCTTTTACATAGGAGATGTAAGAGACCTGGCGTCTGTTAAGAATGCTATGCATGGTGTTGATTACATATTCCATGCAGCAGCTTTAAAGCAGGTACCATCATGTGAATTCTTTCCAATAGAAGCAGTTAAGACTAATGTTTTAGGAACAGAGAATGTGCTTACAGCAGCTATAGATGAAGGCGTAGAGTCAGTAATATGCCTTTCAACAGATAAGGCAGCATATCCTATCAATGCGATGGGAACATCCAAAGCTATGATGGAAAAGGTTATTGTAGCCAAGAGCCGTACAACTACTAAGACAAAGATATGTTGTACAAGATATGGTAATGTTATGTGCAGTAGAGGTTCGGTTATTCCACTTTGGATTGATCAGATTAGGAGTGGAAACCCTATTACGGTGACTGAGCCAACAATGACAAGATTTATTATGAGTCTTGAGGAAGCTGTTGATTTAGTTATTTTTGCTTTTGAACATGGGGAGAGCGGAGATATTCTTGTACAGAAAGCACCAGCATGTACTATCCAGACACAGGCAGAAGCTATATGTGAGTTGTTTGGAGGTAAGAAAGAGAATATAAAAATTATTGGCATAAGACATGGCGAGAAGATGTATGAAACACTTCTTACTAATGAGGAATGTGCCCGTGCTATAGACTTGGGTGATTTTTACAGAGTACCATGTGATAAGAGAGGTCTTAACTATGATAAGTATTTCACACAGGGAGATACAGAGAGAGTTAAGCTTAGTGAATTTAATTCTCATAATACAAGAATGTTAAATGTCGAGGAGACAAAGAAAAAGATAGCTTCTCTTGAGTATATCCAGAATGAACTTAAGAACTTATAATATATAGCATCAGATTTATTAACGGGATGGTCAGGTATGTGATCTGTTTAAGCAGATAACATATTATTATGGCTGTCTCGTTTATTTTCTTTATATATTGAAAAATAATATAATTGATTTGTATTATCTGGGGAAATAGGATAAAATGAGCCTGAATGATTTAACAATGTTAGGAGAATCTAAAGATGAATATATTAGTTACGGGAGCCAGGGGAATGGTTGGAACGGCATTAGTTGCCAATCTTTACAATATTAAAGAAAATAAGAATAGAACCAGACCTGATATAATAATTGATAATATATATGAGTATGACATAGATAATTCGTATGAAGAACTTGATGAGTTTTGTGCAAATGCAGATTTCGTATTTAATCTTGCAGGAGTTAACAGACCAAAGGAAAACTCTGAGTTTATGAATGGTAATTTCGGATTTGCATCAGATCTGCTAGATATGCTTAAGAAACATAATAATAAATCAACAGTCATGTTGTCTTCTTCTATACAGGCTACTCTTATGGGAAGATTTGGAACATCTGAATACGGAAAGAGTAAGCTTGCAGGCGAAGAATTGTTTTTTAATTATGGAAAGGAAAATGGAGTGAAGGTTGCAGTATATCGTTTTCCTAATCTTATGGGACACAGCCGTCCTAACTATAATTCAGCAGTTTCAACATTTTGTAATGCAGTAGCTAATGATTTGCCTTTTACAGTAAATGATAGAAATACAGAATTGGAACTTTTATATATTGATGATCTTGTTGAAGCTATGTATGATCTTCTGGAAGGTAAGGAACATCACTGCGATTATGATGGTATGACACCAGTTGAGAAAGAAGATGGAAGATACTGTTATGTTCCAGTTACACACAAGGTGACACTTGGTGAAATTGTTGATTTGCTTGAGCAGTTTAAGGAACAGCCACAGACTCTTATGATGCCTAAGATGCCAGAGGGTAGTTTTGCAAAGAAATTATATAGTCTTTATCTTACATATCTTCCTGTTGATAAATTTAAGTACGAGCTTAAGATGAATAGTGATAACAGGGGAAGTTTTACAGAACTTGTTCATACAGCTGATTGTGGCCAGGTTAGTATTAATATAAGCAAGCCGGGAATTACCAAGGGGCAGCATTGGCATAATTCCAAGTGGGAACTTTTTATTGTTGTAGCAGGACATGGATTAATTCAGGAGAGAAATATCCATACAGGAGAGACTGTTGAATTTGAAGTGAGTGGAGATAAGATAGAAGCTGTACATATGATTCCAGGATGGACACATAATATTATTAATCTTAGTGATACTGAGAATCTTGTGACAGTTATGACATGTAATGAAATATTTAATCCGGAGAGACCGGATACATTTTACGAAGAGGTATAGGAGGAGAGTACTATGTCAGAAACACAGATAAGAACAGATTATACAGATATACATTTTAAAGATAATGGAAAATTGAAACTGCTTATTATAGTGGGAACAAGACCAGAGATTATAAGACTTGCAGCTGTAATTAACAAATGCCGTAAGTATTTTGATGTTGTGCTTGCACATACAGGCCAGAATTACGATTATAATCTTAATGGGATATTTTTTGAGAATCTTAAAATTGATAAACCGGAAGTGTATATGGATGCGGTTGGAGATGATTTAGGTGCAACAGTCGGAAATATTATTAACTGTTCATATAAACTTATGAATCAGATAAAGCCGGATGCACTTCTTATTCTTGGCGACACGAATTCATGTTTATCAGCAATTCCAGCGAAGAGACTTCATATACCGATCTTCCATATGGAAGCAGGAAACAGATGCAAAGATGAGTGTCTTCCAGAGGAGACAAACAGAAGAATAGTAGATATTATATCTGATGTTAATCTTGCGTATTCAGAGCATGCCAGAAAGTATCTGCATGAATGTGGATTGCCAAAGGAGCGGGTATATGTAACGGGCTCTCCGATGGCAGAAGTGTTACATCAGAATCTTGCTGATATTGAAAAATCTGATATTTTAAGCAGATTAGGACTTGAACCTCACAAATATATACTTTTGTCTGCACACAGAGAAGAAAATATTGATACAGAAAAGAACTTCTTATCATTATTTACTGCTATTAATAAAATGGCAGAGAAATACGATATGCCTATTCTGTATTCATGCCATCCAAGAAGCAGAAAGAGACTTGAAAATTCAGGATTCAAGCTTGATTCAAGAGTTATCCAGCATGAACCATTAGGATTTCATGATTATAATCATTTACAGATGAATGCATACGCGGTTGTATCTGATTCTGGTACTCTTCCGGAAGAATCGTCTTTCTTTACCTCTGTTGGACATCCTTTCCCAGCAGTGTGCATAAGAACATCTACTGAGCGTCCTGAGGCACTTGATAAGGCGTGTTTTGTACTTGCAGGCATAGATGAGAATAGCCTGCTGCAGGCAGTAGATACAGCGGTTACTCTTAATGATAATGGTGATTATGGAATTCCTGTTCCAGATTACATTGAAGAGAATGTCAGCACCAAAGTTGTAAAGCTTATCCAGAGTTATACTGGTGTAGTTAACAAAATGGTATGGAGAAAATAATATGATATACATAAAAGCGTTGATGGTTTTTATCATCTATCTTATGAGTTATTACCTGTTAGGTTTTGCAATTGCCAGGTTATGTAAGGTAAAGCACATATATATGGTTAACAGCCTTATAACAGGATTTTGGGCAGAGGGATTGCTGTTTTTTATATTTGTTATGCCATTTAAGGTAAAGCAGGCAAGGGCTGATGTTGCAGCATGGATATGGCTTGGAGTATGGCTTGCAGTTATGGCTGCTATAATAATTGTGTGGCACAAGAGTCTGTATGAAAGCCTTAAGGGAACACTTGCCTGCATAGCACATAATAGAATATTTTTCGGTGTTATAGGAGCAGTTATTGTTGCTATGCTTGTGTATGAAATGTTATATGGTAATTATACAGATGGAAGTGGTTCCAGATATTTTGTTGGCTCGGTTACTTCGGATATATTTACTAATAAATTCGGAGTACTTCAGCCTGATTTGGGTTCATATGAGTCGGCATTCAACAGCCAGTATTTTTTACAGACAAATGTTCATCATAGCGCTGTCGTATGCATAATAACAGGACTTGCTCCACTTGTTGAGCAGAGAACAGTTATGTCAAGCATAGTTATACTTATGTCCGGACTTATTATTATGCAGATGGCATGCACAATATTTAAGAAGAGCAGAAAGAGAGCGCTGTTTTTCTGGCTGGCATATAATATATTTATTATGATGCTTGCACATTCAGTATATATTCCGGCATATTATCTGTTTTACAGAGCGTTTGAGGGAAAGACAATATTTGGTATGTTACTAATACCATATGTGTTTACATGTTTCTGGAGATTATATGAAAGGCCTGGGGATAATTACACACTCACATGTCTTATTATTGCTCTTCTGGGATCATATACATTCTGTATGTCAACGATGTATGTGCTTCCATTCCTGCTGGTAGGATATCTTCCGGTATCTTTGGTACAGCGAAGGCTAAGACAGTTTGTTAACTGGTGCATTATGATGATACCATGTGTACTTGTTATAGGCTATTATATACTGGTTTTGAAAGGTATTATTGATTTAACGATAAGGTGATAATATGCATTTTGATTATAGTCAATATCAGGGAACTGATTTTTTTAAACAGTGGTGGAATGTTATATCAGGAACTTTTTCTCTGACAGAGAAAATTCTGGTATATCTGTTTATTGCGGTACTATTGTTCTATCTGATATTTGGAAAGAAAAGAGAGAGAACATTATTTTTAAGTACCTCAGCAATACTTACAATACTGGTACTTAATCCATGGTCAGCCTGGTTTATATATCAGAAACTGGGAATTGCATTTGCAATGCGCGTATTCAGATATTTCTGGCTTTATCCGATATATATGGTGTTAGCATATTTCGTGACTCAGATGGTTTTCCTCGTAAAAGGAAAGGCACGTATAATTGTTATGGCTGTATTTATTGCAGGAGGAACAGTGCTTGGTGCCATGCAGGTTAAGGCTGGTCATTATTTTACATTTGGTGGTCATACCGAATTTAAGATGGTAGAGAATATATATAAAGTAAGCAATGATGTTGTGGATGTATGCAATATTATTGATAAAGATAAGAATGATAAACATAAAGCGGCATATACAATATATGATCACAATATGTTTATGGAGATAAGAACTTATGATGGTTCAATAGTAGCGGCACATGGTGCTGTATATGGAAATACTATTCCGATTAATGATAAGTCAACATTGAATGTTTATGTGTCATCAGGCAACTGGGTGAGTATTCTTGCGTCAATGGTGTCAACTAATAATACCAGAGGCATTATCAGTGAGGACATTGTTGTGCAGGCTTTGCAGAATGTTAATGCTGATTATATTATAATTAAATCATCAAGTTACAATGTTTCAGTTTTTGAAGGTGTGGGACTTATCAATCTTGGTACAAGTAAGAGTGGAGAATATACAGTGCTTAAGGTTGTAAAAGACAAGTTACATACTAATAGTGATGTGTGGCAGACAAGATTGTATGGTCCGGATAAGGTTAATTATATTGATGGATTATATTTTATAAATGATGTGTGGAATCATAGAATTATTTATAATGATAATCTGGATGATTCTATTGAATTATGGAGTACTATCCCGGTAGATATTAAGAATGGTCATACTATTTCGTCAGACGGAGAATTATATATATGTGATGAGACGGATACTAATTCATTACATGTATTTAAGAAAACAGATGAAGGTTTTGTGCAGACACAGCTGTATGAGAACATGTGTAATATGCCATGCTTCACATATTATGACGAGAATACGGATCTGTTTTATGTTATGGCAGATTATAATGGTGAGTTATTTGTGTTTAAGAATAACAATGGCAGACTGGATTGTATTGACCATAGAACATTTGATGGAATTGTTAATGGATATACGAGAACATTTTCTATAATAGATGGATATATGTATATTCTTGGAGACAGGATATACAAGCTTGATTATACAAATGATTATTCACTCGTGGATTCATATGATGTACCTGAAGCTGTTCAGGGAATGTCAGGAATTAGCAAGATAGGTGATTATTATTATATTTCAATATACGCTAATAAGGATTTTGTAAGCAATCCACATGTGATAAGGACAAAGGACCTTACATCTCTGGCGGATGGTGGATTTGAGGATGTATATGGAAATCTTGGAATTACAGGTACGCCATTCTTTATAAGCGAGATAGATGGTGTTTATTATGTTCCTTTCCAGGGAGAGTCGAATGGTATTGTTACATTTGAATTGTCAGACAATGGGGAGATTACAGATATCAATATGTTGTATGAATTCGATGAAGTAGTGCAGTCATCTCTGGACAGATATTATTCAAAATATTAAGAGTTTAGGAAGGTAACTATTATGGGACAAGATAATAAAGTCACAAAAGAAGAACTGGCGGGATACAGGTTATTTTCCAGAATAAGGATGGTTGCATTATATGTGCTGACCGCCGCTGTTGTATTAATTGCAATATGGGGCATAAGCATGATATCGGATACTATGAGTATGGCTGGCCAGGCTAAGGTGCTTAAGGCAGGGCTTGAAGAAATGTTATCTAGTGTGAAGGCACAGGATATCGATGGTGCAAATGTGGCATTGGCAAAGGTTGATGGTGCTGCGGATGCATTGGATGAGACATTGTCATCTCCATTATGGGAGGCAGTGCAGTCGTTTCCTTTTGTTGGAAGTGATATATCATCAGTTCATGAGCTTATTAATCTTTTACAGGATGCATCCGACGGAGCGATAAAGCCAGCTATATCTGTAGTTGTTGAATATCCAATGTCGGGACTTAAAGTGGATGACGGATTCAGTGCAAGTACAATTAATGCTTATATTGGACTTCTTAAACAGATGGAACCATTTGTTAATGAAGTGATAGGCAGACTGGACAATATTAATTTTGTTCTGGTTAAGTCTGATAAAATAACCGAATACACGGATAAGATGAAAATGCTTGTACAGACATATGCTGATGCTGAGCAGTATCTTAACTTATTTGATACATTTTTAGGAGACGGAGAAGACCGTACATATCTTCTTGTGGCACAGAATTCAGCCGAAATAAGGGCGTCAGGAGGATTCCCTGGTTCTATAGGAACTATAAGGATTGAGGACGGAATTCTTTATATAGGTGATTTTGCAAGTGTATATAATGTGTTATCTTATGGAACTCCAACGGATGTAGGTCCAACAGAGCAGGAAGACAGTCTTTTTGGAAACTGGATGCATTATCCAAGAGATGCGGGAGTGAATCCGGATTTTCCAAGAGTTGCACAGATATGGGCAAGATCATATGAGAACTATAATAAAGAAGATGTTGATGGAGTTGTATCACTGACACCGGTTATTATACAGCAGCTTCTTTCGTACATAGGCAGCATTACTCTTTCAGATGGAACTGAGCTTAATGGTGATAATGCAACAATGGTTTTACAGCATGATTTATATAACAAATATCTTAGCGCTTATATTCCTAGTTCACAGAATGCTGACATGGCTGATGCGCTTTTTGCGGAGACAGCTAAGACAACAATGGGAATGCTTGTTCAGGATTTTGATGTTAAGAGACTTGCAAGTTACTTTGAAATATTTGATGAGGGTGTTTCTGACAGAACAATCATGATGTGGATGAAGAATGAAGAAGACCAGACTGTAGTAGAATCAGTAGGTGCTTCAGGGGCACTTAACCGTGATGAGAATAAGCCGGTTGCAGGCATATATTTCAGTGGAACGGAAGCAAGTAAGCTCGGCTGGTATTTTGACATGGATACAGAAGTCAGCGAGCCGGTAGAAAATGCAGATGGTACAAGAACATATGATGTAACTGTTACTATGAGAAATACTATTGGAGATGATGACATTTCAAGTCTTGGATTATATATTCTTGGACCATCAGAAGGAACAATTGTAGGATATATTCATATGTTTGCGCCTGCTGGCGGAACAGTAAGTGATTTTAAAGCAAGCCAGAATACAAGAATTTATATGGATAATTATGCCGGTTTGGATTTAGGATACACAACACATGTTATTATATATCCAAAGACGCCATTTGTTGTCACATATAAAGTGACTACAGCAGCTGGTGTCACAGAACCTCTTCAGATAAGTACAACGCCTACATTACAGGATTACAGATAATCACGACGTTTTAAGAACAAAAGGAGGAAACATATGGTAAGAAAAAGATTATTGCAGGGAATAGTTGGAATGGCAGCTTTTGTGATGGCAGCTGGTGCCGGAATTGCTGCTGGTAACTGTTATTCAGTTAGTGCCCAGGAAAATAACCAGTATAGTTATGAAGACAGTAACAGCGATGGTGCACATGGATATATTCCACCAGATAATACTGATGTTGAACTATACCATGATAATACTGCTCTGTTAAGAACTGTACCAACAGAGAGCAAATATACAACGCCGAATCTTCCGGCAGTAAGAAATCAGAATCCATATGGAACATGCTGGGCATTTTCAACAGTAGCCTGTGTAGAGATTAATCTTATAAATAAAGGTTATGTAACCAGTGACATTGATTTATCAGAAATGCATCTGGCATATTTTACATATCATTCAGTAGTTGATCCGCTTGGAGGAACAGATGGAGATGAGACAGACACAGTAGCGCAGGACAATTCGTTCCTTGCATATGGTGGTAATTATGAATATGCTACAACAAGTCTTATGAAATGGTCAGGACTTGCGTCTGAGAGTAAGTATCCTTATAATACAGCGCTCACTTCACAGGACAGAGTTCAGGAAAAAGCATATGATGATGTTGCTAAAGTACTTAGTGTAAAGTCTGTGGATATGAAGGATACCAGTCAGGTTAAATCTGCGATTAAAGAATATGGTGCAGTTGGTATAAGTTACTATGATAATAATCTGTATTATAACAGAAATGATAATAAGTATAGTTATTATTGTAATGATTCATCTAAAGCTAATAACCATGCAGTGACAATTGTTGGCTGGGATGATACATACTCAAAGAATAATTTTGGCAGTGAATCGGATTCGAGCACCATTCCACAGGGTGATGGTGCCTGGATAGTAAGAAACAGCTGGGGAGATTATTGGGGTGAACAAGGATATTTCCATTTATCATATTATGATAAGACTTTGACTGATATTGGATATTTATTTGATGCAACCTATAATGGAAAAGCGGATTATTATGATAATAACTACCAGTATAGTGGAACCATATTAAGAGGATATTCATATCTCAATTCAGGTATGACAATAGCAAATGTTTTTGAGACAAAGGCTAATGTAGGTGGCGCAGAGGAACTGAGGGCTGTGTCATTTGCTACAAAATCAGCAGCGGTTAATTATGATGTGAAGATATATACTGGTCTTACAGATATGTCCGATCCTACAAGAGGTACACTGGCTGGAGAAAAAAAGGGTACGACATCTGGTGCGGGTGACTATACAGTGACTTTGGATTCACCAATATACATGGAGGAGAATACAAAATATTCTGTTGTTATTACCCTGTCTAAAGATGATGGAACAGATGTTTTGATGTGCCTTGATGGAAGTGAAAAGTATGTTGAAGGTGCATGGATAAAATGTGATTCTAAAGCGCTTAGTAATCAGAGCTATATGAAAGGATATAATATGGCTCCTGATTATGACTACTGGTGGGATTACGGAAAAAATGGAGATAAAAACTGGATTATCCGCTCTTATACATCAAATGTAGAAAAAAAGGTGACACCAACACCGACACCAACACCGACACCAGAACCGACACCAACGCCGACACCGGAGCCGACTCCAACACCAACACCGGAACCAACCCCGACACCGGAACCGACACCAACGCCGGAGCCGACTCCGACTCCAACGCCAACACCGACACCAACACCAACGCCAGAGCCGACACCAGAACCAGCTCCGGCACCTGCAGCTAATCCAGAGTGGATATTTGACGGCACAGGCTGGTGGTATAGACATTCAGATGGAAGCTATACTACAAACGGATGGGAGAATATTAATGGAACGTGGTATTATTTTACTGGCTCAGGTTATATGTCAACAGGCTGGATAGAAGTAAATGGAACATGGTATTACATGAACAGCGATGGAGCAATGCTTACCGACTGGGTAGATGTGAATGGAACATGGTATTACATGAACAGCAGCGGAGCAATGCTTACTGGCTGGGTAGATGTGAATGGGACATGGTACTATATGAACGATAGCGGAGCAATGCTTACTGGCTGGGTAGAAGTAAACGGAACATGGTATTACATGAACAGTAGTGGAGCAATGCTTACAGGCTGGGTAGATGTTAGAGGAACATGGTACTACATGTACTCAAGTGGAGCTATGGCATATAATACTTATATTGGAAGCTATTATGTTGATGATAGTGGTGCATGGGTATAGTAATTGATATTTAAGGAGACTTCGCATGAGGTCTCCTTTTTTTCTTTATTTTTCTTTATATTAGTTGTATAATAAATACCAAATGCTTTCATATAAAAAAGGATTACATTATTGGAGGAATTATGATGAAATCAATATACGATGCCGATATGCAGGCTTTTATTAAGGATAACGGACTTGAGCAGATAGAAGTAAGAAGAGATGGCGAACAGCAGACACCACCGCCACAGATTAAAATTACCGGAATAAGAAAGTATAAAGGTACATGGGTGTGGAAGCTGTTAAAGCCAGCGAGAGTTGTATATAAAGCTGGAAAAACATATAAGAGTAACCGTTCAGTAAAGGAAGCTCTTATGGGAAAGAAGAAGTTTGTTAAGGATTATATTAAGGCACAATTCCCTGATGATGCAGAAAGAAAGAGACAGGAGAATGCCACATTTGACAGAAATATAAAGTTTAGTGTATTAGTTCCTCTTTTTAATACACCTAAAAAGTTTCTCAAGGATATGATTGAGTCAGTACAGGCACAGACATACAAGAACTGGGAGCTTATACTTGTTGATGCGAGTGATGATGAACATTCATTTGTTGGTGACATATGTAAAAAATATTATGAAAATGATAGCCGTATTGTATATAAGAAGTTAGATAAGAATTATGGAATATCAGGCAATACCAATGAGGCCATTAAGCTGGCAACAGGTGATTATATTGCACTGTTTGATCATGATGATATTCTTGTTCCTACAGTTCTTTATGATGATATGGTAAGAATATGTGAAACTGGTGCGGATTTTGTATATACAGATGAAGCTACATTTTTAGAAGATGATATATATGATATTGTTACGTTCCATTTTAAGCCGGATTATGCGATAGACAATCTCAGAGCTAATAATTATATCTGCCATTTCAGTGTTTTTAACAGAGAGCTTATTGATAAGGTGGGAATGTTCAGACAGGAATATGATGGAAGCCAGGATCACGATATGATTCTCAGACTGACAGAGGCAGCTAATAGAGTTGAACATATTGCCAAGATATTGTATCTGTGGAGATCTCATGGAAATTCAGTTTCACAGGATATTAATGCCAAGACATATGCCATTGATGCTGCAAAAAGAGCGGTTACAGACAGTCTTAAAAGAGATGGATTTAAAGCTGAAGTGGAGAGTTCGCCAGCATTTCCAACAATCTTTAAGATTAATTATGAACTGACAGAGCATGCTAAGATTTCAATTATTATTCCTAATAAGGACAATGTGGCATTGTTGTTCAAATGCATTGATTCTATCCTTAAAAAATCAACTTATGATAATTATGAGATTATCATAATGGAGAATAATTCTACAGAAGATAAAACATTTGAATTCTATGACCTTATTTCCAGAATGGATAAAGTAAGGGTAATAAAATACGAAAAGCCATTTAATTATTCTGATATTAATAATCAGGCAGTTGCACAGGCTGATGGCAAATATGTACTGTTCTTAAACAATGATATTGAGATAACTACACCGGCATGGATGGAAGAGCTGCTTATGTATGCACAGCGCAAAGATGTTGGAGCTGTTGGCGCGAAGCTTTTCTATGAGAATAATACTGTACAGCATAATGGCGTTATAATAGGTGCTGGACCAGACGGAATAGCAATTCATAGTCATGCGGGTGAACCTAGAGGTTCTGTAGGATACATGGGAAGAATGTATTATGCACAGGATGTAAGTGCGGTTACTGCAGCATGCATGCTTATTGCTAAAGAGAAATTTCTTGAAGTTGGAGGATTTGATACAGGACTTGCAGTTGCATATAATGATGTTGACTTATGTATGAAATTAAGACAGAAAGGATATCTTAATGTGATTAATCCTTTTGCAGAAGCATTCCATTATGAGTCAATAACCAGAGGATATGAAACCAAGAGAGGTAATCAGGACAGGTTCCAGAGAGAAGTTAAATACATGAAAGACAAGTGGGCAGATGTCCTTTCAAAGGGCGATCCATTTTATAATCCAAATGTATCTAAGAGTGTTCCATGGGGCTTCGGGCCTGGAATGTAACATTCAGATAACAATTTAATTGTTTAGATATATTTAAGGAGATGCAAGATGAGAAGTAAATTCAAGAAAACAGCAGCATTTGTACTTGCTGCAATTATGACAGCAGGTACGCTGGCACCATTGCCGGTAATGGCGAGCTGGAAGAAAACAGAGAACGGCTGGTATTATTACAGAAATGATGACGACAGCAGCAGTATGATAGTTAATGACTGGGTAAAAAGTAATGACAGATGGTATTACTTCGGTGCTGACGGACGCATGGTAACAGGCTGGAAAGAAATAAAAAATGTAGAATATTATTTTGCTGAAAAAGATTCTGATGATGGAAAAGTAAAGCTTGGACAGATGATGACAGACTGGCAGCAGATTGGTGATGAGTGGTACTATTTCGATTCAGAAGGTCATATGGTGACAGGTTGGCGTTCTATTAATGACAAGTGGTATTACTTTGGCTCTGATGGCAAGATGCAGACAGGTTTTATCAATGTTGATGGAAAAGATTACTATATGATGGAAGATGGTTCTATGTATAGTGGAATCTGGTGGCAGAAGATTGGTGATGAATGGATGTATTTTGATGATGAAACAGGTGAGATACTTGCATCATCGAAGCCAGAAGGAACTAAAGTAGGAATAGATGTTTCTGTACATCAGGGAGATATAGACTGGAAGGCAGTTAAAGAATTTGGTATAGACTTTGCAATGATAAGACTTGGATATGTAGGTCCTGAGCTTGATGATTCATATCTTGATAACATTAAGGAAGCTATAGATGCAGGTATTGATGTTGGAGTTTATTATTACAGCAGGGCTACTACTGTTGAAACAGCCATAGCAGAGGCGCAGTATGTTATTGATAACCTTGATGGCTATAAGATATCTTATCCGGTTGCAATTGATGTTGAAAATGCATATGCAACTAACTGGGGAAATATGAGCATGGCAGATATAACAGCTATTGTTAAAGGCTTCTGTAATGAGATTTCAGCGGCGGGATATACTCCTATGGTATATAGTAACCTTTACTGGCTAATAAGTCATCTTGATGCTTCACAGCTTGATGGTATAGAAGTATGGCAGGCAAGATATTATTGTGAACCGTCTGACAAATACGCATATGATATATGGCAGGGGGGAAGCAGTACATATATTGCAGGAATAGATGGCAGTACAGTTGACATTGATTTTTCATATAAAGATTATTCTAGCATAATAACACCAAGAACAAGTGCATTAAGTACATATGCCAAGACAATAGGTATCTGGCGTGCAGATGATACTGGATGGTGGTACAGCTATATTTCAGGAGGATATCCAAGTGGCCAGTGGATGAACCTTTACGGTAACTGGTATTACTTTAATGGCGGCGGATATATGCTTACAGGCTGGCAGAGAATTAACGGAGACTGGTATTTCTTTGGTGATGCATATGATGGTGTTATGAAGACAGGCTGGCAGAAGCTGGGAGATAAATGGTATTTCTTCACAGATGATGGAATTATGCTTACAGGCTGGCAGGAACTTAACGGACAATGGTATTACTTTGGAGATGATGGTGCTGCAAGAACAGAATGGGCACAGGTCAATGATACATGGTATTATTTTGGTGATGTTGATGATGGCGCAATGAAAGAAGGCTGGCAGGAAATTGGAGGAAGATGGTATTTCTTTGCAACCGGCGGCAACGGAGCAATGCTTAGCGGATGGGAGTATATTAACGATAAGTGGTATTACCTTGGTGCATACTGGGAAGGCTGGATGAAAGAAGGCTGGATGTATATTGATGGCTGCTGGTATTTCCTTGAAGAAAATGGCGGCGGTGCAATGGTTACAGGCTGGAAAGAAATCGGTGGCAAGTGGTACTTCTTTGGAGATGACGGAGTTATGGCCACATCTACATGGGTATGGGATTATTATGTAGATGAAGATGGCGTGTGGATCGAGTAATATAGTTTATACGAAAGGTTAAATTAAGAATGAATACAGGCGTTGTTATTGTTACATATAACAGACTTGAACTGTTAAAAGAATGCATACAGTGCGTTCTTTCACAGACAGTTCCTTTTTCTAAAATAGTTATAGTAGATAATTGCAGTACAGATGGAACAAAAGAGTATCTTGCCGGATATGAGAATGATGAGCGTTTTGATATTGTATATGAGCCGGAAAATCTTGGTGGTTCAGGTGGATTCTATGAGGCAATCAGGGAAGTAAACAAATATACACTGGATTGGGTACTTATTATTGATGACGATGCAATGATATCTAAGGATTATATTGAAATACTTACTGATTTTGCAGAAAAACATCCAGAAGTAAATGCATGCTCAGGTGTTGTATCAACAAAGGGAACCATTGTTGCAATGCATAGGAGAAGGGTTGGCAATTCATTGTTGTTCCTTGAAACTAATGTGCCTCTTGAAGAGTATAAGAAAGAATATTTCAAATGTGATTTGGGAACTTTCTGCGGACTTCTTGTAAGACATGACATTTTAAAGAAGGCAGGACTTCCAAAGAAAGAATACTTTATCTGGTATGATGATACAGAATACTGCTTAAGATTAAGACAATATGGCGGAATATATAATGTAAATGCAGCTGTATTAAATCATAAGACTGCGCTTCCAATGGATGAAAAGAATATATTTGTTAAGACCAACTGGAAGAGCTACTATGGATACAGAAACAGATATGATACTGCAAAAACACATTTTTCATGGCTGACTGCATTGATAGTCAGATTACAGTTTATTGTCCTTATAGGATACAGCCGTCTTATGACTCTTAAAAAGAGTACAAGAGAAAAGGGCAGATTTAATGTCAGAATGTTTAAAGCAGCTCTTCGTGATGGGGCTAAGGGCAGACTTGGAAAGAATCCTGAATTTCTGCCATAAGAACAAGGAGAATGGTTGTGAGATTTTATAATACTAAGATAGATATACCGGATGATTTCTTTAAGGAAGAGATAAGAAATGGGTATACAGTTACTTCTAAGATGAAGAAGGCATGGGCTATTCAGATTGATATTTTAAAAGAGATGGAAAGAATCTGTGATAAATATAATATTACATATTATGCGGATTCAGGTTCTATGCTTGGGGTTGTGAGAAATAACCAGTATATACCATGGGATGATGATATTGATGTTTCAATGCTTCGTGCGGATTATGACAGATTCATGGAAGTGGCACCAAAGGAACTTAAACATCCTTATGTATTCCAGTCAATTAATACAGAGGAATGTTATATAAGAGTGCATGCACAGATAAGAAATACAGAGACAACAGGCATGATAAATTGGGATATTGAGATGCCATATGATAAAGGAATATTTATTGATATATTTCCACTGGATGGAATACCTGATAGTAAAGCAGCGCAGAGAATACAGCACTTAAGGTTATCATTTTTATGGAAATTTCTTTCAACATACAGATATAATTCTCATATGAAAGGCATTCTGCCTAAGATTCTGTGTGGTATTGCAAAACCAATATATAAAATTATTGATTACAGAAAGGTGTATGCACATTACGACAGGTTATGTGCAAAGTATTCTGACAGAAATACAAAGAAAATAAGTTATGTGACATATACACAGGCTGATGACAGATATCTGTATGACAGAAGTGACTATGCCACATATCATAAAGAAAAGTTTGAGTTTACTGATATTAATATTCCTGATGGATATGATGGAATTCTTACAACCGAATATGGGGATTACATGAAGCCGGCTAATATACCAAGCTGTCATGGGGAAACCATTATTGAACCTGAGATACCATACAAGAAATATATTGAGGATAATTATGAAACAGCCAAGTCTTAAGAAAAATTTTGCGTTAAATACGATATATCAGATTCTGATAATTGTAATTCCTTTTATATCGATGCCATATATTTCAAGAGTACTTGGAGCAGGCGGTGTCGGAACATATAGTTATACATATTCTATACAGACATATTTTGCAATGTTTGCAGCATTGGGAACTGTGACTTATGGAACACGCGAGATTGCAAGGGTTCGTGAGAATGAAGAAGAGAGAAGCAGACTGTTCTGGGAAATAGAGCTGCTTACAGTTCTTACATCTCTTGCTTGTCTTATTCTGTGGGGAATATGGATATTATTTAACCATGAGTACAGAATGTGTTACGTTATATTAACTATTAATATAATCGCTGTAATTTTCGATATTTCATGGTTTTATGCCGGAATGGAGCAGTTTGAATATATAGTAAGACAGAATACGATATTTAAAGTCTTAGGGCTTATTTCGTTATTTGTTTTTGTAAAACATGAGAGTGATCTGTATCTGTATATTGCTATAATGGCAGCTTCAACTTTGCTGGGAAATATGACAATGTGGTTATATCTTGGCAGATTTCTGAATAAAGTTAACGTTAAAGAATTTAATCTTAAAAGACATTTTAAGGAGACGCTTATATATTTTGTACCGACGATTGCAACATCAATATATTCAGTTCTTGATAAGACTCTTATAGGTGCAATTACAAAAGATGCCAATGAAAATGGATATTATGAGCAGGCAACGAATATTGTAAATGCAGCAAAGGTTGTATCATTTGTTGCTATTAATGGTGTTATGGAATCAAGAAGTTCATTCCTTTTTGCGCAGGGAAAGACAGACAGGGTAAAGTCAATGATAGAGGATTCCATGAATTATATATTATTCATGGGATTTGGACTTATTTTCGGACTTGTTGGGGTTGCTGATGAATTTGTTCCGTGGTTTTTCGGACCGGGATTTTATAAAGTGCCAGTCCTTATTAAAATGCTCAGCCCTGTTATTGTGATAATAGGTGTAAGTCATTGCCTTGGCTCACAATATTATACACCATCAGGAAGAAGAGCACAGAGTGCTAAATTTATTATTACAGGTTCAGTAATTAATCTTGTTCTGAATCTGATTCTTATTCCTAAATTCTGGAGTTATGGTGCAGTGATTGCATCTGTTATTGCCGAGTGCGTGATAACATTTTTGTATATGAGAAATTGTGATGGCTATCTGAGACTATCACAGCTTATAAAGAATGGCTGGAAGAAGCTGCTTGCAGGTATTATAATGGCTGTTGTGCTTATTATAATCCATATAAATATGTTTATAGAGATTATTATAGGAATAGCGTTATATATAATATGTCTTGTTATATTAAGAGACAGTTCAATAAGCCAGGGAATCAGAATGCTTAAGAATAAAGGTTAGGAAAAGGAGTGTTATGTCTGTGAAAGATAAAATTGTATCTTTTTTTAAATGTAACTGGAAGCACATAGCGGCATTGCTTGCAGTTGTTATATATTGCATAGGACAGTATATATATATTGCGGTGTCGGCTATAGGAGATAAAGAACGTGGAATGGATGCCACACAGATTATGACAATAATTGCAGTGACTTTAATATCAATACTTCTTATTGCTGT